>Ga0209902_100054_pt1 | contig 241537 bp, 242 predicted proteins | sample FECB27metaG_FD_188304 | JGI IMG/M metagenome (GOLD analysis project Ga0209902, IMG submission 188304) | Cyanobacterial communities from the Joint Genome Institute, California, USA - FECB-27 (SPAdes) (version 2) | ecosystem: Environmental > Aquatic > Thermal springs > Hot (42-90C) > Microbial... | reverse complement strand
GGGCGAGGAAACGCTGCTGGACTTCGGGGTCCCGCATCGCCTCGTCGAGCACGCGGTTGCGATAGGCAGCGGGGTCGCCGCCGATCTCATCGAACGCCTGACGCTTCTTGTGCCAGGCGACGAGCTCCCCATAGGGATGGTTCGAGCGCATGATCCTGAGGTAATCGGTCTGCACCGCCGGGTCGGCCTGCATGGCCTGCCCGAGCGCGTTGTAGGCCGCCCTGACGCTGTCCGATCCGTGCTTTTCTTCCGCCAGGAGGCGGGAAACGCCCTGCCGCTGCTGGAACAGCTGCTCGTGGATCGGGGTGACCAGCGAACGGCCCCATTCATCCGGGTTATCCCAGAATTCGGGAGGCCGCGCCGCCTGCTGCTGCGGCTGCAGCTGCGCCTCGAGCCGGTTGAGCCGATGCTTCAGCTCATCCCGATCCCGCTCCGCCGCCCGCCTTGCATCGGCTTCTTCACGCAGCCGGGCAGGGGGAATGGCAGGCTCGGGCCGCGGTTCAGCGACCGGCTCGATCACCGGTTCCACTTCGGCCACAGGCGCTTCACCCGTGACGGTGGCGTTGAACAAGGCGGTATCGTCGACCGTTTCAGTGTCGTTCATCTCGTGTCTCCCGGACTATCGCGTCCGATTGGCGTGACCCTCACTGTCGCGGAGAGTGCAGCGAAACCGGCAGGAGGGCGCCGGCAGCCCGTTGCGCCGTATCGTGGCGCGGACGGAATTCGTGTGGTGGTGGTGGGGCATGGGGCCGGTGCGTGGGGCCACCCCCACCCAGCTCCGCTACAGGCCTTTGGCCTGAGCTGCGATACCTCGCGGCGAGGGCTTCGCCCTCGTCCGCTGACCACAAGGGGGAGGGACAACGATGGAGCCGAAACTCTCAGTCGGGTCTCCCTCCCCTTGATGGGGAGGGTAGCGAAGCTAGGCGGAGCCGTAGCGAAGCTGGGTGGGGTGGAGCCGCATGCTCGGTGGCAGGGTGTGATCGCCCGACTGAAGCAGACGGCCCCCTCCCGGCCTCCCCCATAAAGGGGGAGGTGAAGAAAGGGGGGCTCTGTCCACGATCGTGCCTCACACTCGATGCGGCACCTCCCCCTTTATGGGGGAGGATGGGAGGGGGCCGTCTCTGTCAGTCACCACCAAGCAGCGGCAGCGTCCCCGCCCGAACCTCTGCCGCCCGCAGCTGCAACTCGCGCCCGGCCAGCTCCAGCTGCCGGTTCATCCGCCGCGCCTCCTGCTCCTCGCGTCGCGCCAGGAGTTCATCCTGCCGTTCCACGGCATCGATCCGCTGCTCCAGCTCTTCGGCCTCACGCTCGGCGCCGATATCCACGGCCTCGGCCATCAGCTTGGCTGTTTCGGCCTCGGTCTTCCGGTTATCCAAGGCCTTGCCCTGCAGTTCGAGCATCGCCGCCTGCTGCTGCAGCAGCATGGCCTGCTGTTCCCGCGGGTCGGGCGGCTGCGGCCGCTGCCGCGTCGCATCGCGGAACTTCTTTTTCGCCGAGGCCGGCATCGACGAGGTTTCGATCAGCACTTCCAGCGCCGCCGCCGCCACTGCGGGCTGCAGCAGCGGGCCGACTGCGGCGAGCGCCTGGCGCACCGAGTCATTGGTGTCGGCCTGCATGGTCACCGTGTCGGGCCCCTCATCGAGGATGATGTCGACATCGAGCGAGCCGAGCGCATTGGTGATGGTCGGGTGCCCGGTGCGCGGGTCGATCGACAGCCGGTTGACCGCGAGCCAGCCGCCCAAGCCCTCTTCATCGGTGACGCGGATCCAGCGCTCGGCGGTCCAGAGGCTCTGCACCGCGTTCCAGATGGCGCGATACACCCGCTGCTTCCAGCCGCGATAGCCGAGCAGGTACGGCCCGAGTTCGGCAATCCCCGCCTGCTGCTGCAGCGCGATGGCGCGGCCACTCATATCCTCGACCCCGACGCCCAGCAGCGCCGGGTTGAAGCCGTAATTCTCGATTTCCTGCTTGGCCTCCTCAAGAAACCCGAGGTTTGCGCCCAGCTCGGCGCCGCGCGCCGCATCGTCGAATTGCGGCATCTCGGCGCCCACTGGCACCACAACCACGCCATCGGGGCGGGCCAGTTCAGCGCGGATCTTTTCCGGCTCCAGTCCCTCGCCGTCGCGGATGACGATGCGGCGCGACTGGCTCTGGTGCAGCCCCTTGGAGCGGCGCTGGTTGATCTCGTCCTGGGCCGATTTCATGTTGCGGAAGAAGCCGTAGCGGTCGCCGTCATGGTCGACATTGGCCGAAAACATCACGTACTTGCAGATGGTGCGGCGCTTCTCGTCGCGCAGATAACTCTCGCCCTCGGCGAGGATGGCGGCGCCGGTATAGATGGCAAAGCACCACTGGTTGCCGCGCTTGTACCAATGATCGATCACCCGCACCCGGCGATGGTGTTCGTCGCCCATCACCCAGTTATCGTCGCTGTCGGGGTTGCTGGTGAGCTCGGAGCCGAGATCCACCGAGGCCTCGATTTCGCGCTGCTTGTCGGGAAAGGCGGCGAGCAGTTCGCTGGCATCGGCCCATTTGCCGATCCCCATGAACCCGGCATCGGAGAAATCGGCGCGGGTCGAGGTCGGGTCGTAAAAGAACCCGGCGGGGTCGACGATCTCGAAACCCACTTCGGTGTCGCCGCGGTCGCCGGCTTCCAGCGTCAGCTCGAGCCCGCCAATCCCGTCGACCGCGCCATTGAGGCCCGCAATGGGGGATTTTTCCTGCCAGCGCTGCTCGTCGAGCACATAGCGCAGCACCGCGGTCGCCACCTCGGCGCCATCCTCGTGGCGCGGCGTGCGCGCATAGCCCTTGGGGTCCTGGCGCTGCCGCTCCAAGAGCCCCACCACGGCGTTGATCTTCCGCGCCATGCGATTGTAGGTCACCACGGGTTGCTTGCGCTGGTTCAGCGTCTTGATCTGCTTCGCCGTCCAGTGCGCCCCATGGTAATAGCGCCGCGCCAGCTGCTGCTCATCGATCTCGGCGCGCTTGCCATCGAGATAGTTGAGGTAATCAGCCTTCAACCGCGCCAGCGTCCGGCCGGGGGTTGGGGCAGGGGAGGCGGCAGCCGGGACGGTGTTTGCGAGATCGCTCATCGGAACTCCTGATCAGTTTCGCAGGTTGGGATGAGCCACCACGATTTGCTCCACACTCGGTGGGTGGGCCCCTCTCCCTCGGGGGCGCTATCGCGCTCCCCTAGGAGGGGAGAGGGCTAGTGCAGCCAGGACTGAAGGTCCGTGGCGGAACTCGGGTGAGGGGTTCAGTCTCCCAGCGAGCGCGTGTTGCACCGCCTCACCCCTCAACCGGCGCTTCGCGCCACCTTCTCCCCTGAGGGGAGAAGGGACCGAGGTGCCTGTGCCGAATGAGCGGGCGGCGGCTCGAGCCCGCCTCAATACGTCTGCCAGTCCCCCGGCCCGGTACCACCCGTCGCCGCCCGATACCCCGTCCGCGCCTTCCCCGGCTCCGGCGCCGGCTTGCTCCGCACCCATGGCCGCGACATCGCGGCATAGCGCCAGTCGTCGGCGGCGTGGTCTTCCATGTCGGTGTCGAGATCTTCCGGCCGCGCCGCATCGTGCTGCAGCATGGGGATGGTGCGGATGCTGTCGCGGCAGGTGGAAAAGCAATAGATCATCGGCCGCCCCTCGGGGTTGGGCTGGCCGTCTTCATCGAGCGTCGTGCCAACGAAGCGCTGGCGCAGCATATCCCAGCCGCCCATGGCGCCGCGCTGCGACACCCGCTTGTTGTCGGCGCCGCGAAAGAACATCTTCTTCGCCCCCGACCCCAGCGTAATGCGGCTCGCGATCGAGGGCCCGCCATCTTCGGCAAAGGCCGCCGGGTCGAGCACGCCGAATCCGACCGTCTCGGTTTCGCGCTGCGCCAGGCCCTTGCCCACCTGTTCGGCGGTCAGCTTCAGCCCCTTGTTGGGCTTGCCCACCTCCGCGCCATACCACTCGCGATAGCGGATCAGCGCGCCGCGCGGCAGCAGCAGCCCCGAGACCGGGTGGCGCGTGTCGTCGCCGACTATCGCCCACCAGCCGAAGGAGAACGGCCGGGCGCTGCCCCAGTCGCCGGAGCGGAATTTCGCCCAGTCCGCCGGCAGCGCGAAGGGCTCGATGACATGCAGCCGGCTCGACCAGCAATCGAAGAAGGCGCCGTCGATAATGTCCCAATCGCCATGCCGCATGGCGTTGACCAGCGCCGCGCTGCCCAGCCCCTCGAGGCGGGCCTCGTAAAGCGGGTCGTCGCGGGTCAGCGTCGGGTTGTCCTCGAGCCGGGCCGGAATGTACTGGCGCAGCATGCCGCCTTCAGCCGGGCTGGCGCGGTGGATCACAAGCGGTGCTGCCGGGTCGATGAACGTCACCTTGACGAACTGGTGTCCCGCCCCGCCGGGGTTGGCGCCGCAGAGGATACGCGGAAAGCGCCCTCGGTATTTCTCGGGCACGGCAATACCGGTCATCCGCACGCGGTTGCGCAGGAACCGGTAGATCGCCTCGGTGAAATGGGTCAGCTCGTCGATCAGCAGCACGTGGATCTCGGCGCCCTGGTACTTGAAGCGGTCCTTCTCGTCCTTGCAGTGGCAGAGGTAGATTTTGCTGCCGTTCCAGAAGCGGATCTCGTCCTCGACGATCTGAACGAACCCACATTCCACCCAGCCGGCGAGCAGCGCGCGAAAGCCCGATGGGCCTTCCATGTGGTTCTTGCTCAGGTCCTCGCGGATGCGGCGAAACAGATAGACCTGCAGCCCAGGAATCTCGGCACACCAGCTGATCGCCGCCTGGCGGATCAGATGCGATTTACCGCCACCGGCCGCGCCGCCATAAAGGATCTCGGTCGCCGCCGAGCCGAACGCCACCCATTGCTTCGGGTGCAGCGCCACGCGTAGCGCATCAGGTCGTCTCGCCCTACTTGTCGCTCCCTTTGGCATCGGCGGGCATCCCCTCGAAGATAATGGTCGGCCGCATGCTGCCATCCGATGAGCGATGGTCGACGGTGGCGTGCTTGGAGTGCAGATACGGCGCCGCCTTATTGGCCGCATCTACGCGCTCGCCGCGCGTCGCCGTCTCGTCACGCATGATGGCGAGGAGGAAATCGAGCGGGGTGAGCGATGGGTCGGCGGGGGCGGTAGCTGGTGGGTCGCTCGGCGCGTTGGGCGTATTCGAGCTGGGCTTGTTGCCGACACGAGGCATGGAGTTCTTCCTCGCGATCTAGGTGCATCCCGACTGATAGAGACGGCCCCCTCCCGGCCTCCCCCATAAAGGGGGAGGTGAAGAAAGAGGGGCTGTAGCTCGATCTTGCCGAATACACCGGCGGAGCACCTCCCCCTTTATGGGGGAGGATGGGAGGGGGCCGTCTGCCTGCAGTCAGCACACAAAAAGGCCACCGGCGGTGCGGTAAGGGAACAGCCCCAGGCGCCGCGATTTCCAGACGAGCAAACAACACGCGGCAAACGGGCAACGCCTATCGGCAATCCCGTCACCGTGGGCCCGGAGGCAACCCGCCGAAGCGTCCCCTCACAGTCGACCCACATAGAGGCGGCGAAACCCGCTGCCTTGATCCTGAAGCTAGGGTGATTGCGGCGGGGGTGCAAGCGGCGCGGTTGGCGCTCACCACAGGGCTGTGGTGGCTGTGGTGAACGCTGGCGGCTACCTCGCCCGCCCCGCATACCACGCCTCGAATCCCGCCACATCCAGCACCCCGTGGTCCATCACTGCCTCGTACACCAGCGCGCTGGGGAGCCGAGGCTCGGTGCCGTCGCCTTTCGCCAGTTCGTGCTTGATGCCGAGGATGGTGCGGCGGGCTTCGTCGGTCAGCCGCGGCAGCAAGGTGCGCAGATCCTTGAGGTCCGGCTGGCGCTCCGGTTGGTCCACCAGCCAGATGTCGAACGTCCAGTTGTCGCCCAGTGCCGTGCGGGCCGAAAGGCCGAGATAGAGGCCGTCCGGATAGCGCTCCGGCTCGGCGTTCCAGCTGCCGGCGTCGTTGCGGAAGCGGACGCCGAGCACCAGGTCGGTGCGCTGCATCAGCAGGGCGCCGAGTTGGGCGAAGCCGGCAAGTGTCGCATCGTCCAGTTTTGCGCAGCTCACCGTGATGTCGATATCGCGCCGCACCATCAGGCCGAGCGCCGAGCTGCCGACCCGGGTGGGATGGCCAAGCTTTTCAAGTTCAGCCTTGAGGTCGAGCGCCGCGACCAGCGCGTCGGCCTCGGCCTGTAATTTGCCCTGCGCAACCAGCAGATCGTCCATCGCCACGCGCCTCCCGGGCGCCATGGCTACCGCAATTTCGTCATCGAGCCTATGGCGAAAGACCCCGCATCTCGCATGTTCAGTAATACGCGCGCAAACGATTGCGGTTCGCGAAATGTTCTTGGCCGGAAAAGGGTATTTCGCAGGGGCATTCTCGAAATGTTCCCGGTACCAGACTGTTGATGGTCGATTGCTGACAACAAAGTGTCATCTGTCGTCTCCGCGCGGGGAGGGGGATGTGAAGGTGTCGCGGCAACCTTTTGCGGGCGCCGGCCATTGGATGCTTGCAACCGCAGAGGCCAGCCATGCAGCTCAACCCTCGTCCGCCACCCAAGAAACCGAAAGCCGCGTTTCGGGACGCCAAGGCCGTCGGCACGCGCGAGAGCGATCTGCAGATCCGCGCTGCCGGCCCCGAGGCGATGCGGGATAAGCCCAGGCGCCCCTGGACGCCGCTCGACGAGGCCTCCGACGAGTCATTCCCCGCCAGCGACCCACCGGCGGCCAACCGCTTTGATTAGCGCTACCAGTCTCGCCAGCTTCGAGGAAACGTGAGACAGCACGGTGAGAACATCTCGGGGCGGCGTGCATGGCGTTAGAGCAAGGGCAGATCCTTATCCTCTCGGGCTCGCCCGGTTCAGGCAAATCGACGGCTGCCGCGGCCGTGGCGAGGCTGGCCGGCAGCCGCAAAGTGCACCTTCACACCGATGATTTCTGGGGCTTCATCCAGCACGGCCATGTCGAGCCGTGGCTGCCCGAAGCCGAGGGACAGAACCAGACGGTGATGGCGGTCGCCGCGGCGGCGGCCGAGCGCTATGCGCAAGGTGGCTATTTCGTCATCGTCGACGGGGTGGTCGGCCCCTGGTTCGTCGAGGGTTTCGCCGACCTCGGTGTGCCCACCCACTATCTGGTGCTGCGCACCGACCTCGCCGATGCCATCGCTCGCTGCCGACAGCGTGGCGGCGAAACGCTGAGCGACCCCACAGTAGTGGCCGCGCTCCATGCGCAGTTCTCCGACCTCGGTCAGTTCGAGCGGCACGCCCTCGATGTCACGGGACTATCGCCGGGGGAGGTGGTGGGCCGGGTCGAGAGAGCAGTGCAGGGCGGGGAATACGTGCTCTAGACGGCACCATCAGGCACGCTGCAACTCACTCCCGCGCAATCCGCTCCAGCACCGCCGCCGATGCCGCGAGGTTGGCGCTCCACAGCGCCAGCAGATCCTGCGTTCGCGGCGTTCCCGATCCCGCCGGCACCGTCGCAGCAATCGCCTCGAGCCGCGCCACGTTCTCGCGCAGGCGCTGCGCCGTTGCCGCCAGCCGTTCGCGACCCTCCGCCGCGGGCAGGGCGTCGACCAATGCCAGGCCGGCACTCAGTTCGATCAGGTCGAAGCTGCCGAGCGCCTCGCGCAGCAGCGCGAAGAACTCGGCTTCACCCGCGGGAGTGGTCACGAACAGCGTCTTGTCGGGGCCGCGATTGCCGGCGGCCTCGGCCGCGACAGCGAGTAGCCCCTCTTTTTCCAGTTGGGTCAGCGCATGGTAGACCGAGCCCGAACGCAGCCGGGTCCAGGTTTGGACCTGCCAGTCGTCGAGCGTCTGCCTGATAGCATAGCCATGGGCGCCGCCCTTGGCTCGGATGGCGCCGAGCACCAGCAATCGCGTGACGTTCATCTTCACCTCGTGATTCCCGAGGGTAGACAAACTTGGCCAAAGTCGATAGCCAGTAGCCAAATTTGGTTACCAGAGGACGTGACATGGCCAGCATTGCAGAAATCCGCGCCTTCGTGCTCGGCTTCGAGGGTGTGACGGTGCACGAGACATCGCCGGATTACTTCTTCTTTGCCGGGGCAGGGCAGAAGTTCCCGTTCGCCACCATCGTCACCCATGACGATGCCTATGACAGCGCCTCGCGGCTCGATCGCGATGGGGTGTTCCGGCTCAACATGCCCACCGACAAGGCGAGCTTCGGCGCGCTGTTTCCCGCCATCACCAGCCGGCGGGAGCTCGAGGCCGCCGGCTTCGACTATCAGGCGCTGGACACGCTGTTCCCGCACCCGCTCTATGGCCGGATGCGCTGGGTCAGCATCATCAACCCCGACACCACCTGGCCCCAATGCCGGCACCTGCTCGAGGCGGCGCGGCAGCTGTGCGAACTACGCCCCGACAGCTGGTAGGCGCCTTGACGTAAACAGACAGGTCTGTCTATGTAGGTCAACGGAGGCGAGAATGGCACGAACGACACGCAAGGCCAGCGAGACCAGTGGTTTCCGGCAGCTGCTCAGCCTCGAGCAGCAGCAGGGCTGGATGGAGGGCGGGGCGCTCGAGGATGCCGAGGAGCGCCCGGAATCGGTGGAACTGCGCTTCAAGTACCTGCCGCGCTACCAGAAGCTCTCGGCGCGTCCGCAGGCGGCGGCTCTGTTCGAACTGCTGGGCATTTATGGCCGCGACTGCCTGCCGATGCCGCGCCGCACCGAGCGCTACTGGTGGTCGGTGTCGTGCCTGCCCTCGACATCGGACAAGCCGCTGGTGCGGGTCAATGCCAGCTGGATGGAGTTCTTCACCCTCTATGCCGATGGCGACGGCTTACGCGGTCGCTTCATCCTGCATCTCAGCGATTTCACCACCGATGGCTCGGTGACGCCGGAACAGCTCGATCAGGATTGGCTCGAGCAGTCGGTGGCGACGCCCGAGGATATCGGTTGGTTCTTTCCTGATGGAGCCGACATGTTCGGCATCAAAGCGCGCGGCGCTGCGGCACTCGAGCAGTTGCTCGCCACCCCCCGCATGCTGCGCGCCATCCGCCGCTTCAACCTCACCCACCTCAACCGCGGCCGCAACGCCTACCAGGCGAGCCACAGTTTCAGCGTGGCTGATCACATGGTGGGCGGGTAGGGGCGGGGCGGGCTCGGGAACTACGCCGATCCGCCCGGTGGCCGGGCGTCCGCCGCACCTCTCGGCTTCCGGCGCACCAGCTTCTGCAGGATGAAGTAGGCAATGAGCGCGGCGAGCCCATACACCACTACCGTGACCACGGGCCCCTGCCGGTCGGCGGCGGTGCCAAAGACGGCGGCAACCGGCATCACCAGCACTGCGATCCCGTCGGCAATTGCATAGTCGAGCCGCGTGATCTTATGGATGGCCCAGCCCAAAAGAGTTCCGACAACAACGCCGCCAATCGTCGCGCCAACGACGATGCCGATCAGGTATGCGGGATTCATGACCTTCTCCCCAGCCAATTCTCTATTGGTAGAGTCTTGGCTATGCACTGTCACGTCGTCGGCGTGCGATGTAACCGACTTGTCCACCGCTCGATCGGTTCTCGACTGATCTGACAGTTGTGGGAAGAGCGACAGTGCTCGCCAGTTCGGTCGCAGTCGGTGATTGCAACCGGGCAGGCGGCAGCCAATAATCGTCGCGGCGATGTGTGGGGAGCAATGTCATGCCGTACTGGATGTGGGGAGCGATCGTCGGTGCCGCGGGGGGTGGCGTCGGCGCGTTGCTTGGTTGGCTGCTGGAACGGGCGGGCCTCAAGGTAGGGCGCTGGCTTTCCGTGATCGGTGTCGCTGCTGGCCTCGGGCTCATGCAGACGCCGGCATTCAGGAACATGATCGAGCAACTCAGCGTGTCGAACGAACAAATCGAGGCGGCGATCGTGGGAGTTGCGCCTGAGGTCTTTGACTACCTCAGGGTTTCGTTTCCCGATGACTATCAGGCGTTCATGCACGGCAGCGTCGAAGCCGTCCGTTCGGGCACCAAGAAAGGCGAGGTGGCAGTTCGTTCAACCCAGATCATGCAGGCTATCCGCCAGAAGCATGCTGCGTCTGTCCGCCTCGCGCCTGACGCGGAGCTTGCAAACCTGATGTCGGTGACCATTGCCTTCTACGAGATGTTGCTTCGCGACGATCCCGCTGCCTGCGCTCAGGTGGCGATCAGCGGGCCGGCATCCATGGCTGGGACAGCGCTCGCCGAACGCTATGGACTAGCGATGATGCCGCAGGCGCTGGCCCTGTTTCAGGCCGCCAGAGCGGGCATAGATACCCCCACGGTGCGCCGCGCCCCGACCGAATCCGACTGGGGTATGGTTGGCGAGGCCATGGTCGCCGCGGGAGCGTCGAATGGTTATCTTCAGGCCATTGGCGAGCCGAATGCCAGCAATCCGGATACCTGTCCGGCGCTGGTGATGTTCCTCAAGGCGATGAACGAAGCCGCGACCGAGGAGGGCCGGATCGTCCGCGCAGCCTATCTCGCCGAACTGGCCGCGACCTGACCTGGTAGGCAAGGCCCGTTTCGGGGCCGGCCGCCTCAGCGGTAGTACTGCCAGCCGGCGAGGTAATCATCGAGGATGGTCGGCCGGTCGAGCGTGCTGACCGCGGCATTGCTGACCATGGTGTCCTTGTCGAACTGGAAATGCTTGGCGATATCGTCGGCTTCGAGATAGCGCGTCGCCACCGTCAGCCCCGACTTGCTGGTGTCGAGCGCCACATCGCCGGCGAGAACGAAGCCCCATTCACCGAACGAGGGGACGTTGAGGTGGTAGGGATAAGTCTGGGCGAAGCCGCCCGCCCGGACGGTCGCCTCGATGCTCCAGAACGCCCGCGGCGAAAAATACGGGCTCGTCGCCTGGGTCACGAACAGCCCGCCGGGCGCGAGGCTCTGGTGCACCAGGCGGTAGAACTGCTTGGCATAAAGCCTTGCGAGGCCACTATTATTGGGGTCCGGCAGGTCGGCGATTACCAGGTCGAATGGCGCGGTATTGGTGCGCAGGTATTCGAATGCGTCGCCGATCACCACCTTTACCCTGGCATCATCGAGGCTGCCGCCGTTGAGCGCGCGGACCCCGGCATTGCCGCGCGCCAGCGCGACGACTGCGGGGTCGAGGTCGACCAGCACGATCTCGCCAATCCCAGGGTGCTTCAGCAGCTCGCGCGCCGCGAGCCCGTCGCCAGCGCCCAGCAGCAGCACCCGGCGCACCTGAAGCGGGGTGAGCGACAGCGGAATGTGCACCAGCGCCTCGTGATAACGGTACTCGTCGACCGAGGAAAACTGCAGGTTGCCGTCGAGATAGAGCCGCAGGTCGTCGCGATCGCGGGTCATGACGATGCGCTGGTAGCGGCTCTGTTCGGCATGGACGATCCGGTCTTCGTAGAGGCTCTGGTCCCACTTCTCGAGAAAGACGTGCGACAGGGCGATCATCGCCCCGAGGAACACGGTGACCGCCACGGTGAGCCCCATCAGCAGTCGCGCCGGCTTGCCGATCTCGGCGCCGAAGATGCGCAGCATGACGAAGCCGATCGAGACGTTGGCAAAGCCGAACAGCAACGACGACTGGTAGATGCCGAAGACCGGCAGCAGAAAGAACGGGAAGGCGATGGTGGCGATCAGCGCCCCGAGATAGTCGAACGACAGGATCGAGGCGATGTTGATCTTCAGCGGGTTATAGCGGTCCATCAACCGGGTGAGGAACGGGATCTCGAGCCCGATCAGGACGCCGATACTGACGGTCAGCACCAGGTAGGCGTGCGGAAACAGCTCGGTCCAGGCATAGGCAAAATAGAGGATCGGGATGCTGAGCCCGCCCAATGCCGCGAGGGCCAGCTCGATGATGACGAAGCGGCGCAGCATGTGCCGTTCGAGATAGCGCGACAGGAAGGTGCCCAGCCCCATCGCCGCCATGTAGATGCCGATGGTGAGCGAGAAGAACTTGATGCTGTCGCCGAGAAAATACGAAGCGGTGGTGGCAATGAGCAGCTCGTAGATGATCGAGCAGAGCCCCGAGACGAACGCCGAAAAGATCAGCGCCGATACCTGGCGGCGGCCTGGCGCTGCGTCTTCCACTGCTTCGATAGTGTCGGGCGTCATTTGCCGCCTTCCGGTCCGCCGCCGACGATGCCGAGGCCGCCGGCGCTGCCGGTCCGGGCGCTGCGATCGTGGTAGGTCGCGACGCCACCGCCGAACCATGCTCGGGAGCCATAGCCATGGTAGCCGGCATGGCCAAAGCCGTCCCAGGCGAGGGTGAACAGGCCCAGATAGATGGCGCCGAGGCAGATGAAACCAATCAGCATGGCCGTGCGGGTCGGGGCGTTCATCGGGCCTTGCTCAGCATGGTGGTGAATGTGCGATTGGCGATCTCGTTGAGCACCAGCCCGGTCAGCAGCGCCAGGATGCCGAAGATCAGGTGCGGAACGCTGCTGCCATTGGTGCGGTAGATGTTGACCCGGATGCGGTGGGGCCGCGATTCGCCCTGGGTCTTGAAGTTGAGATAGAACTCGCCGGCCTCGGGCATGCTCAGGTTGAGGTTGTACTCATTGTCGCTTTCGTCCCAGGCGCCGTCGTCATAGCCGGTCTCGTGCCAGAGTTCGTCGCCGAAACCCATCAGGTAGTTCTGCTTGGCGTCGAGCAGCTCGCCCTCGATGAACAGCCAGCTGTTGATCGGAATGTCAGCCTCGACCGATATCCAGATGCCCTGGCCCGGCCGGGTGACGGTGAAGGGCCCGAGCATGGCGAAATCACGCGCCGCGAACTGCTCGCCAGCCTCGACTGGCACTACTTCCTCGAGCGCTGGCGGCGTGTATTTCAGGCTGCCGCCATAGAGCTTGTCGGCCGGGATGGCGAGGATCGCCGCGGTGACAAGGCCGAGGATCCCGAAACCGATGAACAGCGAGGCAAGGTAGCCGAGCTGGATCTTTGGCGGAGCCGGAGCGGTGGGCGGTGGCCGCTGCGAGGATTGCACACGCATCGCACCCCCCTAGATCAGGATTGCCGTCACGCCCGCAAAGCAGATCGCGGTGGTGGCTTCGAGCAGGGCGGCGGCGAGGTTGCCATTGTCGCGGATTTCGCGCCCCAGGGAGCGGCCGGGGATGACCATGCGGTCCATCACCAGCCGCAGGATCGGCAGGAAGATGAAGGCGATGAGGTCAGCGGCGAAAAACGTCATCAGGTCGGCCGGCCAGTCGACGAAATCGCCGGCCGAGGCGTTCATGATGATGATGGCGAGCGCGATCAGATGGCCGGCAAAGGCTACGCCGCTGGCGGTGTTGCGCTCGATCAGCGTCGCGTGGATGTTGTAAGGCGAGAGCCGTTCGTAGATCAGGCTGAAGGCCAACAGCGACAGCTGCCCCAGCACAAAGAACACCAGCATCGAAACGATGCCGCCGCCTTCGCCCGAGACCGAGCCGGCAATTACCAGCCCGGTGGCGAGATAAGCGCCGAAGTGCACCGCGCCGACGCCGGCGTTCCGTTCGACGACCAGTTGCTGCGTATCGTCGAATTTGCGCAGGATCGCCCAGTCGTTGAACCAGCGCGACAGGTTGAGCAGCACGATGCCGACGAGCGAATAACCGCCCACTGCGATCAGGTCCTGCAGCAGCCCATGCGACGGGCCATAGAGCGCGCCCACAAAGATCACCGCCGTCGCCAGGTAATAGCCCGACATGGCCAGCCCGATAGCGAAGTTGCCATCCTCGCTCAGCTGCTGGTTGATCTTGTAGGCGATCGCCAGGCCCTTGAACCACTTGGCGAGCAGCAACAGCACCAGGTAGAGCGCGAGGAAAATCGGCGCGCGCACAAGGTCCTCTATCGGCAAGCCTGCGAAAGTCATCCCCCACCCCCCGATGGTCGCCGCTGCGGCTAAGCTGAAACGGCCGGAGCCAGCGCCCCGCGCGCCACGGCCGTGATCTTCAAGTTACGCGGCTGAAACGCCGCCTGTAGTGGTGCGATGGCATCCTCAGCGCGGCAATCACCGCACATAAAGACGTCGAGCGCCACGTAACCGGTCTCGGGCCAGGTGTGTATGCTGATGTGGGACTCGGCCAGCAAAGCTACGCCAGTGACGCCGCTATTGGCGCCGAAGTGATGAAAGCGGGTTTCGAGCACTGTGGCGTTACAGGCCGCGGCGGCGTTGCGCATCGCCTGCTCAATGAACGATTGATCATTGAGGCCCGTGGCGCCCCAGAAATCCAGCAAGATGTGATTGCCGGGCCGATACTGCGGCCCGGTTGGTTGGTCAGCTGCCGCCCCAGTCACTATCGCCCCCATGGCACCAGCAAGTGATCGCTGGCGTAGCTCACTGTTATCGCAGCATGATTGCCGCCACAACCCGGGGGAGAGGGCTCGCCGACTACGACATCCCGCCCTCTAGAAACTCCCCCCGATCGAAGCACTCGCCTGGTGTGATTGTCCGTTCGCCGAGAAGCGCCCGTCATAGCTGGCCTGCAACGCCAACCCGTCGCTCAGTTCGTAGGCAAGCCCCGCCCCGACGCGGACCCAGCTGGAGTCGGTGGGAACGCCGCTGATGCTGAAGGGGGTGGTGCCGCCGGCAAAGCTGAAGGCCGCTGTCTGCGTGGTGTCGGTGAGACTCTCTTCGTACAAGGCCCGGCCCTCGAGCGCCAGCGTACCGCTTTCCAGCGCCACCTGCTGGCCGAGCGCCAGCCCTAGCCCTGCCGCGGCGGCAAGGCTGCTGCTGGCCTCGGACGTCAGGTTGAAGGCGCCGGCGCCGGTTTCGGTGAAGCCGGATTGACCGAGCCAGCCGAGGTTGAGCGTGCCGAGCGGTGCGACGCTCAGGCCGTTGCCCAGTTCGAACGCGTAGGAGGCTTCGAGCGCCAGGTTGGCAGCTTGCGTCCAGTAGTCGGCATGGGCCACCTGCGTGCTGTTGCCGATTGCGATGGTCCGGTCGGTCGCGACATGCGCCGTGCCCACCGAGAGCGTGCCGAGCAGCGAGCTGGCGCCGTCGCTCCAGCCGCCATAGGCGGCGGCCGAGAGGGTGTCGAACGCAGTCTCCGAATTGCGGGCGGCAACGATCCCCTGGCCGTGCTGGTAGCCGAGCGCCACCCCGCCAAAGGCGCTGCCGGAGCCGAGGTCGATCTCGTTCTCATAGCCGAGCGCCAGCCCGCCGGTGCTCCAGCCGATCTCGGCGGCATTGCCGTCGCCGTTGAGCGTGCCGGTGCTGCCGAGCACGCCGAGCCACGGCCGCGCCGTGCCTGATGTGGTCGCATCGTCGATGGCGCGCACACCGATATTGCCGGGCGCCGCGGCGTAACCCATGGGGGCGGCAGCAGCGCCGGCGCCCGAAAGCCCGGCGGCGGTGCGGCGGTTGAGGTTCTGGCCCAGCGCGGCAAAGCTCTGCTCAAGCACCTCTGCCATCGAGACATGCGCCTCGCCGGAAATCGCGTCGAGCGCGGCGGGGGCTTCGGCTTCGCTGAGGCCCTGGAACAGGGCGAAGCCGGCATTGCCGGGGCCGAGGTCGAACAGTGCGTCGCCGGCAGCGCACTGGTTGGCGGTGCTGTTCTCGAGGCAGAAGCTCACCGCCTCCATGCTGGAGGTGAGGTAGAAATTCTGCCCGTCATGCGAACCGGTGAAGTTGAGATAGGCGAAGTTGTCGATGATCTCGGGCAGCCCGGCGACCGTCAGCTTCCCTGGCGCGGTGGTGTCGATGATGGTGTAGACGAGGCCCGGCGCATAGGTCCGGCCATCGTCGGTGCCGTTGCCTGCCAGCACGCGGATCGTTGCCCCGGCGGCGATGTCGGCGGTGCCGGTGACATGGGTAATGTCGTTGTGGACGCCCGCGGTGTTGCCGCCATCCTTGAGCTCGACATCGTAGAACGAGCCAGCGCCGAGGCTCAGCGTGCCCGTGGTCAAGGCGCCGATCGAGTTGCCCGGCGCCAGCACCGCGCCATCGCCAAGGGTAATACCGCCATAGCTGCCGCTGCCGCCGAGGCGGGTGCCGCTCTGCGCTTCGACATTGGCGAGGAGCGTGCCGAGCACGTTGAGCCCGCCGCCGCTCACCGTCATGGCGCCGGTAAAGGTACTGTTGCCGCTCAGCGTCAGGGTGCCGGTACCCGTCTTGATCAGCTGGCCTTTCCCCGCCAGCACGCCGCTGAAGCTGGTTGAGGCGTTGTTGCCGCCAAGGGTCAGCTGTGCGCTGCCTGCGGGATTGTTGCCGTTCGCCGGGTTGCCCAGCTGCACGGTGCCGGCACCGGCGAGGCCGCCGATGGTCTGGGTCTTGTTGCTATCAATCCGCAGTGTCGCGCCGGAGGCAACTTCATAGGCGCTGGCGGCTGACAGTACACCGACCTCGCGGGCCCGAAGCGTGCCGGCGCTGATCAGCGTGGCGCCGGCATAGGTGCTGGCGCCATAGACGTTGAGCGTGCCGGTGCCTTGCTTGGTCAAGCCGCCTTCGCCGACGAGGCCGGGGTCCATGAAAACATTGAACGTGCCGGTATCGATGGTGCCGCCACCCGCTTCGAGCGTGATGTCGCCGGTCTGAAAGCCCGAGAACAGGTTGCCCTGGTTGGCGGTGAGCGTCAGCGTGCCGCCATCGAACACCACGGTGCCGGCGCCGTCATAGCGCTCTACCTGCTGGGCGCTGAGCCGGCCGCCGCTTTCGAGCCGCAGCTCGGCCTTGGCGCCGGTTTCCCCCGCCATCATCACGTAATCGGAAACCACCGTGCCGCCTTCGGAGATGGTCAGCGTGCCCGATGCGCCCTCGCGCAAGCCGAGCTGGATCTGGCCGGCTTCGACATGCCCGCCATCGGTCACCGTCAGGTCGCCCTTGCCCTCGAGGGCGATGGTCAGCCCGTCGACGCCCATCACCCAGCTGGAGCCGGTGCCGGTGACCGTGGCGTTGGCGATCGCATCGCTGCCGGCACCACTGTCGATATAGCCGGTGCCGCTCTCGACTGCGGCGCCGCCGCTGACGGTGAACGTCCCGTCGTTGGTGACGACGACACCGCCATGCGCCTCTAGCTGGGTATCGGTACCGTCCACCGTAACGGTGCCCTTGGCGCCGTAACCGACATAGAGCGAGTTGAAGATCTCGACCGAGGCGCCGTCCGAGATCTCCACCGTGCCGGTGCCGGTCCCGTTGCGGCCGACATACATGTCGCCTTCATCGGTGTAGCTGGAGCCGGCGCCGGTGACGACGAGCTTGCCTTCCGAGCCCCCCCAATAGCCCACCGAGGTGCCATTGGTGTTGACCGAGCCGCCGTTGGAGACGGTGAGCGTGCCCTTGCCGCCATAGCCGATGAACATGCCGGCGCCTGAGATCCGGGTGCTCCAGTTCGAGCCGGCGCCATCGATGGTGACGGTACCCTCGGAGCCGGCGGAATCGCCGACGAGGCCCTGGTTGCTGGAAACCGCGCCGCCCTCGAGGATTTCGAGCTCGCCATTGCCATCCATGCCGAGGCTGAGCGTGGTCATCGAGTCAAAGCTCGAACTGGGGCCGACCACCGAGAGTTTGCCGGTCCCGCCATCCATGCCGATATTGGTGTGGTAGGCCTGGAGCGAACCTTCCGTGATGCTGAGCGTACCCTCGGCGCCTTCGCCGATCCTGAGGTTGCCGGCTTCGGCAGCCCCGCCGCCGGCGATCTCGGCGGCGGTCGCGCCGTTGATCACCACATCGCGTGTGTTGTCCGCTCGGATGCCGCCCACCCAGTTGCCGTTGGTGAACCAATCGCCCGACACACCGCCGGCCCAGTTGGCGGTCTGCGCCAGCGCCGGGCTCGCTCCGAGCACGCTCAGCGCCGTCGCCGCGAGGAGGCTGGCCATGAGGGGCGCGAGGGACCGGTAGCGATTGGCTTCAGCGTGGCAGTGCATGGAAATCCCCCGTCCAGTCACCGACTCGCGCGGCGCATGACGCAGCCGCCGCAAGACGGCAGGGGGCACTATTGAGCGGATGGGTAAGCTCACATATCGCTAGAAATAGCGACAACCATGTAGCGGGCAGGGTGCTAGAAGCTGGAGCGCAGCCCTGAAAGGGCTGGGAGGGGCAGGGGAGTTCCGTGGCGACAGGGTCGGTGCCGCTCAAGGTGATGGTGGTCGAGGACGACGCGTCGTTCCGCAGCAGCTTCACCGCCGCCATCGCGGCGGCCGAGGATATGCTGCTGCATGCCGTGGCCGAGAACGTCGCCCAGGCGTTGGCGCTGCTCGCCGGACCGCCCGCCGATATCCTGGTGGTCGATCTGGGGCTGCCCGATGGCTCGGGCATCGAGGTGATCCGCGCCGCGCATCGCGCCTGGCCCGAGTGCGACATCATGGTGGCGACCACCTTCGCCGACGACCGGCACGTCATCCCCTCGATCGAGGCTGGTGCCGCCGGGTATCTCCTGAAGGACAGCTCCGAAAGCCGCATCGCCGACGATATCCGCACGCTCAGCGCCGGCGGCAGCCCGATCAGCCCGCGCATCGCCCGCAAGATCCTGCTGCGCCTGCAGCCGGCCGCGCCATTGCCGCCAGCGTCACCAACGGCGTTGCTTTCGCCGCGCGAAAAGCAGGCGCTCGAGCTGATCACCAAGGGCTTCAGCTATGACGAGATCGCCGAGCTGATGGGGGTGACGCGCAACACGGTGATGACCTTCGTGCGCCGCATCTATCAGAAACTCGAGGTCAGCTCGAAGGCCGAGGCGATCTTCGAGGCGCGCAGCCATGGCCTTCTATAGGCTGCTCTGGCGTTATCTCGCGGCGGTGGGCATCGTCATTGCCGCCGCGGTGCTGCTGCATCTCGTCACCCAACCGAGCGGCATTCATCTCACCGAGGCCGAGCTCGCGGTCGAGAGCACTGTCGGCTATCAGCCGCCGCCGGCAACGCTCGATCCGCCGACCCTTGCTGGCCCCTGGGTGCCGGTGCCGCTGCCCAATGCGGCGATGCCGAAGCTGGCGCTGTCGCAGCAGGGCAATGGCGCTGCGCCCGATACCCAGGTCACCTGGTATCGCACCACGCTGCCTCAGGCGGTGTCGCCGGCCGACAAGGGCTATCTCTATATTCCGCGCTGGAAATCCGACGGCAGCATCGCCGTCTATGTCGATGGGCGCCTGCAGTACCAGTCGCACGCCAACCTGCAATGGAACGGCTCCAACCGGCCGCTGCGCATCGCGCTCGATGTCACCGATGGAGCCAACCCGTTCAGTTCCATCGTCATTCGGCTGCAGCATGTCCGGGGCATCGGTGGGGCGCTGTCGAGCCTCTGGGTCGGCAGCTTCGACGAGGTTGGCCCGGCTTACATCGTGCGGAATTTCTTTGCGGCGGAACTCTCCTATCTCACCGGCGCGGCCTTCCTCGCCAGCGGCGTGTTTTCGCTGCTGGTGTGGTTCCGCCGGCGGCAGGAGCGGCTCTACCTGCTGTTCTTCCTGATGTCGGCGGCGACCTTCATTCGCGGGCTGCACAACCATCTGGGGCTCGAGCGGCTGCCGATTGACGATCGCTGGTTCGGCTGGCTGACCGTCAACTCGACGATGTGGATGGTGGCGATCTCGCACCTGTTCCTCATCAGCGTCTTGCAGATCCGGGCGCGCTGGATCACCGCCATCGTCGGCGGCGCGACGCTCGCCATGGGGCTCGCGACGCTGCCGCTGTTCGAGGCGGCGCTCGACCCCACGCTCACCGCGCCCTTTGCCTATGCGGCCGCCTTCGTCGTCTGCAATCTCGTCGGCATCTCGTCGATCCGCGCCGCCTGGCGGCAGCAATCGATGGAGGGCCTGGTGCTGGCGGTGTGGGTGCTGCTCACCGCCTATCTGGGCATCAACGAACTGCTGTTGCAGAACAACCTGATCAGCATCGAGGGCTATTTCATCCTGCCGTTCGTGCAGGTCGCGCTGGTCTTTGCCTTTTTTCACATCGTCTTGGCGCATTATCTGAAAGCGATGGATGCGGTCGAGCAATCCAACGTGGTGCTGGCCGAGAAGCTCGCGGTGCGCGAGGCGGAACTGGTCGCCAGCCATGAACGGGTGCGCGAGATCGAGCAGCGCGAACTGCTGCTGCACGAACGCCAGCGGCTCAGCGAAGACATGCATGATGGCCTCGGCTCGTCGCTGCTCGGCGCGCTGCGTATGGTGGAGCGCGGCCGGCTCGACGAGATCGAACTCAAGCAGATCCTCCAGGGCTGCATCGACGACCTGAAGCTCACCATCGACGCGATGGAACCGGTCGAAACCGATCTGTTGCTGCTGCTCGGCACGCTGCGGTTCCGGCTCGAGCCGCGGCTGGAGAGCACCGGCATCAAGCTCAACTGGAATGTGCGCGACGTGCCGCCGGTGTTCTGGCTCGATCACAGCTACGCGCTCCACATCCTGAGGGTGCTGCAGGAAGCCTTCACCAACATCATCAAGCACGCCGGCGCCACCGAGGCGACGGTCAGCACCGGCGTCACCGCCGGCGATATCGTCATCAGCGTCTCCGACAACGGCAAGGGCTTCGACACCGCGGCTGCGCGCACCGGCCGTGGCCTTGCCAACCAGGCCCGCCGCGCCAGCGCCATGCGCGCCAGGCTCACGGTGGAGTCGGGGCCAGAGGGGACGAAACTGACACTGCTGCTGCCGATCCGGCAGTTGCCGGAAGGCTTGGCGACGCAATAACGAGGCGGGCTCAGCCCGAGGCTCTTGCCTTCTATCCTGCCCGCCAGAGGCAGATGATCGGGCCTTTCCACCCATGCCTGAGCATCAGTCAGGACTCCCCCCGTCGGGACCAGCCAATTACCGCATGCGCCGCTCGATCCTCTTGGTAGTATAGGCTGTTTTTGTCGGATACTAAGATGTCGTCGCAATACTGAAGTTATTTCTGGAATCATCCTGCAGATTATGCGTTAATCTGTTGATGGAATTGCCTGCGCCTATCTGACTGCCAACTTATGCAATCCGAATTTGCTTCGCCAAGCTGGGCCGATCATCGGCGCCAGACGTGTCGACTTATTGAAAGGAATGCCATGGTTGCCTTCAATGACGCCGCGCTGACCGCCAAGGTCAATTCATTCATGGCCGAGTTCGGCGGTCATCCACAGTTGATCCGCTACGGCCAGTTCTACCTCACCAACCGGCTCACCGACGACTTGCTGGCCGAGATCCGGTCAATCCTTCAAGCCGATTTTGTCCTGGCCGCATTCCCCGCGGCGATCGATACCGCCATGGCGGCTTTCCAGGCGGCGCTGGCGCAAGGGGCCAGCGCCATTACTTCGGCGGCAATGCTGGCCATCGTCGATTCCCTGAACCTGCCCGCCGCGTTGCGGATGCTGTTTGCGCCCACTACGGTCACCCAGAACCAGATCGCACAGCTCTACAACATGGTGTGGGACGCGCCCGATATCGGCGCCTTGCCGCCATGGCTGCAGGGACAGCCCTCGATCGAGAAGATCAAGGCGGCCAGCGTCTATGAAGCCGATAAGTGCTTTCCGGTGCTGCGCGCCCTGTCCCGCAAACTGCTGCGCAAGCGGGGCGTAACGACGCTGCCGGCAGATGCACGCATCTCCGATGGACAAACGGCGGGCGCCAACGTGCAGACCCTCCCGGCAGCGGGCGGCATACCGGGCCAGCAGGTTATCCGCCACACCAACCCGGCCGGCCTCGCCGCCGGTTACACGCGCATGAGAAAGGCGCTGGACCGCTGGGGGGTGGTCGAATGCGGCGTGCTGAGCGGCGTCCGGCATGAGCGCAGCGCCTTCCCGACCCCCGAACATTATGTGATGGCGTTCGCCTACGGCACGTTGGGGGGCAGTGAGGTGTTCCTCGCCTGGGATCCGGACGCCGGGCACAGTGTAATCGCCGAGAGTGGCTGGGGCAGCGGTATTACCTGCCTGTTCCCCCGCCCTGACGGGCTCGCCACCGCCTACGATGCCAGTGACTTGGTGGAAATCGACACAGCCGGCGACCATCTCAGCCACCGGCTGCGGCATCGCTACCAAACCTATTATCTCCAGAGCCTGCCTCTGTAGCTCGCGGTTGCTGTCAAAGCCTGGAGGGCTTGCTGATGATCTATCTCGACATTGCGATTTTCGCGCTGGCGGACTCGGACTGGCAACTGGCGCTCGACCCCTACATCGAGTTCGCCAACTACCAGCTGGCCAGTTTCGATATGCGGCTCAACGTCTATCCGTGGCGGCCAAATCCGCCGATCGGGATTGCGCTGGTTGGCGAGGTCTATGATCCGCCGCCGACGTTCCCGGTGCATATGCGGCCGGGCGACGTGCGCACCGCCGCCGGGGTGGTGTTGCCGACCAGCCATGGCATGCCGGTGATCTTTTGCCGGATCCACCAGTTGGTGGATGGCATGACTATTTACCAGGAGGACACCGTCGCCAATCGCGGTGTGCCCTGGTTGAACTATGTGCTGCTGCAGCAGCACGCGCTCAGCCGCGACAGGTCGGCACTGCTGCATGAAATCATCCACGCCGCGAACTACCAGGGCAATATCGATCATTGGGGAACCCGTCTGCTGCATGACAGCCAGCGCGACAGCATCATGCGGATGGGCGACACCTATCCGGATGATCCGCCGGTGTTCACATATGATCGCCACGCGGCGGCGTTGCGCACCGCGTATTTTGCCCGCTACGCCTGAGGAGCCGCCGCCCCGCTATGCCGGTGCGGGATCCTCGGCAAACACGTCGAAGCGCAGATGCGAGGCGGGTGGGCCGACGATCGGCCTGACGCTGCGCTCGACCCAGAGCACCGGGCGGCCGGCGGTGTCGCGGGCCAATCGGGTGCGGCGCTGCAGCGTCAGGCCACTGCTGGCTATGGCGTTGGCCGCGATCTCGTGGCCCCGCCCGGCGCCATTGCCCGACGGCCCGCCGATCAGGCGCGACACCGGGCCCGGGCGTGGCTCTGGGCGGGGTCCGGTCAGGTCGGCAACAATCCCCTGCTGCCAGTCGCCATACAGCCGGTCCTTGTGCATCCGGCGGTAGGGGTGCCAATGCAGCGGCAGCGTGGTCGAGGGGAGGTAGCGGAAGTTGCGGGTGCCGGTGCGGCGCGTCTCCTCGGTGGCCGCTAGCGTTGCGGCGCTGTCGAGCAGCCGGCGGCCATCGGCAAGCAGTTCCACCGCCCAGGCGGCATTGGCGTCTTCATCGATGCCGATCAGCACCTCGTCGAGCAGCGGCCCCTGATGCGGCGCCGAAGCGACCGGCCAGACCACCAGCGCCGAGACATCGAGCCCCCTGGTATGGAACAGCGACCAGGCATCCGGCCCCTCGGCCGGCGGAGGGGCCAGATCCCAGACCTTGTCGAAGCTGTCGCGCACCTGGGTGTAGAGGAGCTTCACCACCGTGCCGGCGGATGGCGGTGGGGCACCGCCGTCCGGGGGCGGTAGCGGCGAAGGCACGGGAAACCAGTACCAGTCGTCGGAATGGGCCAGTGCCACGTCATAGAGCAGCGCCGTGCCCAGATGCGCGCTGTCGGGTGAGAAGCCGCCAATGTCGACCGCGTGGTCTTCGATCTGCCACCAGCGCGGCCGCGGCGCGCCGGGATAGCTGATACGGCCGGGGATCATGGCGCGCCGGCTGGCCGGCGGCGCGTCCTGGCCGGCGGGGTCTTCGCCCCCCGCATCGACCGAGAACCAGTCGACGTCGCCGCCATCGTGGTCGGTGACCTCGAGCCGCTGGCGCCCGGCGGCGAACGGGGCCGCATAGTTCAGCTGGCGCGACCGCCAGCGATCGGCTGGCTGCGAAGGCACTTCGGTCCAGATCGGATGACCGGCCAGCACCCCCGAGTTGAACGCGGCTTGTCCGTCGATTTCGTCGGCCAACTCCTGATAGGGGGTGGGTAGCGGGCCGAGGCGCAGCGCAGCGAGGTTCTGCGGCGCGTGCTGCTCGAGCAGCGGCTTGGCGCGGCGGCCCAACCGGATGCGGCGGCCGATCGTCCACCAATCGCCGGGTTCGGCCTCGATCAGCGCCTCGGCCGGAATGACCGCGGGGTCGAGCTTGGGGTGCTGCGGATCGTAGCGCAGCGGCTCATGGCTGATATCGGCATAGACCGCCACCGGGCTCGACGCATCCTCGCCCTGGTGCTCGCCCATCTGCCATTGCCGGGCGAGGAACCAGACCGGGTCGGCGATGCGCGCCCGAAGGCCGGCCTCGAGATCGGGCGCCGGCAGCGGCTCCAGCCGCAGGTGCAGGGGCGTGCGCATCACCAGGCCTCCGTAAAGCCGAGCGCTTCGGAGCCGAAGCCGAACGGGGTGGCGACGAAACTCTCGAGGCCGCGGCCCGGGCGGATGGCCCTGGCGCGGGTCGAGAGCCGGGCCTCGACGATCGTCTGCAACAGCTGGTCGTTGTCCATGCGGTAGTCGATATCGGGCGGTACGGCGAGCAGGATCGCCTGCGGTGGCCGGGATTTCGGACCGTTGAAGCCGAAGGCGGCGCTGGTCGCGTGATCGGCATTGGGGATCGAATCCACCCAGGCATCGAGCGCCACCACGCCGACCGAGCCTGCCAGGCCGCCGAGGCCCGGACCATAGGCGACGATGACAGGCCCCTTTGCCGACCAGGGGTCGGTGTCGGCAGCGCCGGTGGCGATGGCAGCGGGCCAGGGGGCGCGGTTCGGGTCGAGCTGACGGACCTCGAGCGGCGCGAGCCGTGGCCGCACGGCCGCGACGAGCTCGAGCCAGTCCTGGTCGAGCGCCGGATGGCCGTCGCCATCGCGCGGGCTCGGCAAGAGCGGCCCGAGCTTGGCGCCATTGACGATCGGCACCACCGGCAGGCTCGGCCGGCCGACCAGCGCACGGATCGCTGCCCGCAGCGCGTTCGCCTCGTCGCCGATGCCGGCGAGCGCCGCGAGACGCCCGGCCAGCGCGAGCCTGGCGGCGGCGAAACTGTCGGCCAAACTGTCTGTGGCGTCCGAGTCGGGTGGGGGCAGCCGCCAGGCGACGAGCTGCGTCGCGAGCAGCATCGCCTCGGCCGCGTCGGCGGGGTCGTGCGCAACGAGCAGGTCGGAAAGCGTCTGGGCGTGCTGCCGCACCTGCTGCAGCCGTGCCGCCAGTGAGACATTGAGCGCCGCCCCCAGCTCATCGCTGACATCGCCCTTCATCCTCGATGGCACCGGCGGGTCGGCCTCGCCGCCGCCCAGCAGCGTTGCCAGCCTGGCGGCTTCGGCGAGCCGTTCGGCGCCACCGGTCGAGACCAGCGGCGCTTCCGGGGTGGCGCCCCGCAGCAGGGTGGCGAGCGCCGTTGCATCAAGGTCGAAGACATCTGCCGGATTGAGCCCATAGCTGTCGAGGCTTACCGGCATGCCATCGAGGCTCCAGGTGAATGCCGAAGGCGGCCCGAGCTCGCGCGCCAGCAACGCCGCAAAGGCCGGGTCGGCGATTGTCGCCGGCGAATTGCCGCCGGCTACCGGCAGAATGGCCCAGGCCTGCACCCGCACCGCCTGCGCCTGTCGCGGCGTGCGCATGGCCCTCAGCTCCGGCGGCGCGCCGAGGCCGGCAGCCGCCTCCATGGCGGCGAACGCCGTCTCGCCCTCGCCGGAAACCAGCGCGTGGATGCCGTCGGCGAGCAGCAGGTCGGCATAGGTGTCCATCACCTCGCGCAGCGGCGCCAGCATGCTATCGAGGCCGGGCGGCAGGCCGGCCGGCAGCGCCTCGGCACCGTCGAACACGGCGCGCAGCACCCGGGCGCCATCGCAGCAGCGCTGGCCCTGGTGGGTGGTGCGCAGCGCGAAGTGCTTGCGCAGCAACCGCACCGCATCCCAATCGCCCACCAGCCGCTCCACCTCGAGCCCGAGCGCCTCATAGGGATGGACGCCCAGCCGCACCCGCTCGGCGAGGCGCATGGCGTCACGCACCTTGGCGGAGTCGATGTTCATCTGCCAGTTCGCTTCGCCGGGGTAGCGCACGGCGCGGTCGCGCAGCAGCGCCGCGGTCAAAGCCTGTCCATAGGACGGGGCATGCAGCAGCCCGGCCTCGGTCGGCCCGGGTTGGGGCGGACTGCCGGGCTCGCCGGTGGCCGGCCGCGGCCGGTCGACCCAGCCATAGGCGCCGAGGTAGAACGGCGCGTAATCGCCGCGGAGCCGGCGCAGGCGCGCATCGGCGAGGCCGGTGGCCCAGGGGTCGACGCGATGGCTGGCGGTATCGAGCGTCGCGAACAGCGCATCGAGCACCTCGGCCGGCGCCGCTTCCCAGCTGCCGATCAGGTCGAGCAGGCCCTCGCGCCCCTTTTCGTAGCGCTTGGCCGCCTCATAGGCGCCGGGGTTGTAGGGGCCGCTGAGATAGAGCTTTTCCAGCCTTTGCAGCTCGTCGCCAATGCTGGCCATGTCGCGCAGCCGACCCTGGTCGCCGTAGATCGGCAGCGGCGCGTCCGGATCGACCTGGAACCCGGCATCGAGGGTGTCGCTCGCCATGCGCAGCCGGGCCCGCAGCAAAATCAGGGTTGCCGCGACGAGATGGCCGAACAACCCCAGCCGGATGCGCCAGGCCTTGGGGAAATAGCTCTTTTCCCAATCGAACAGGGCGCGCAGTTCGTCGGCGTTGTCGTCGAATTGCTGCGGCAGCGGCCAGAGCGGCGCGAAGGGCGCCAGCGGCCGGATGAACTGGCCATCGTCGGCGAGGCTCTTGGCGGTGTCTGCCTCCCATTCGTTCGGCTTGAGCGGCTCCTCGCCGGCCGATTGGCGCAACAGGTTCACCACGACGCGCGGCAGCACCGGCCGGATGCCCCAGCGCCGGTTTGGCGCGTCCTCGCCGAGCAGTTCGACCAGCCGCGGGGTATCGGCGCCCACGACATTTCCGGCACTCGACGCCGCCCTGGCGGCCTCGTTGCGCCATTCCCCGGCCCAGTGCGCCAGCCGTTGCTCGATTTCGAGGGGGCTGGTGTAGTCGGCGAGCGGAACGATCGGCAGCAGGCCATAGGGCTGCTCGCCGATGCGGATGGCCGGATAGGGGCCCTGCGGGCGGAGATAATCGCGCGCCCATTCGAGCGCCGCGTTCTCATTGCCGCCGGCACCCGCCATGTCGCGGATCGCCTGACCCCACAGCAGTGGCCAGAGGCCGCGCACCACCTCGAGATCGAAGCGGGGCAGGTCGCCGTTCCCGCCGAGCAGCGGGACCGATGGCGCCTTGCCGCCGGACAGCAAGTCGATGATCGCCGCCGAAGCATCCGGCGCTGCCTTATCGAGCAGGTCGAGCCAGGCACGCGGATCGCGGCCCAGCTCGGTGGTCGGCTCGCCTGCGACGGTGTTGGTCGGCTTGCCGGTGCTGAGCAGCGCCAGGCGCCCGCTTTCGGCCTGGGCCGCGATCAGCTCCTCAGGCCCCTTGTCGCCCATGCCGCAGACGATGATGGCCTCGAATTCCGGTTCGTCCGGTCCCAGTTCGATATCGAGGGCGAGGCCAAGGTCGCGGGCCCGCTCGTACGAAGTCCACCAGGTGGTCGCGAGGTTGCCGCCGCGCAGCAGTTCCTCGTCGTCGAACCGGCTGAGGTTGAGGTCGGCGGCGATGTCTTCGCGCTTCAGCTGCATTTCGCCGCCCCAGGTCCGCGCGCCGTTCGGAGCCAGCAGCCATACGGTGAGTGCCGGCGGCAGGCCCATTGGTCTGGTCGTGTCGGGGTATGCCTCGGGATCGCGCTGCAGGGTGCCGGCCCGGTCGGCCCGCGGCACCCCGTCCACCTCGGTCACCGCGACCTGGCGCAACAGCCAGAGCGCGCGCTGCGGGCCGAGGTCGGCTGCCAGCAGCAGGAAAGCGGCATGCGGGTCGGCGTTCGGGTCGGCCTGGGCCGCCGCCTTGGCGATGTCGAACAGGTCGAGCTCGTCGCTGGTCGGGTCCGGCGGCGGGCGGCTCATCGAGAATTCGTCGGGATAGACGCGCAGCCGCAGCAGCCAGTTGCTCAGCCGCCCCTCGGGCAGCGGCTCGCCGGGGGCATAAAAGCGGGTCTCGATCCGCAACGGGGCAAGGATTTCGACGGCGGCCATCAGTCGTCCTCGATCAGGTTGCCGATCATCACCCGGACCGGCACGGCGAAGGTGTCCTCGGCATATTTCGCCGCATCCTGGGGGTTCTGGTCCGGCTGGGGGACGTTGGCCTTTTCGGTATAGAAGCGCCGGCCATCGGGTGGCTCTTCGAGCACCACCCAATGGGTCTTCAGCGCCAGCGGCGGGACCGGAAAACCGAAGAAGGTGACGTCCGGGCCGATGCGGCCGACAAAGCTGGGGAAGACCTTGCCGGTCAGCACCTGCTGGGTGGGAGGGTCCCAGTCGGTATCGGGGCAGAGATAGACCACGGTCTCGGGGTAGCGGCGGAACAGCGCGGTGCGAAACACCACTACCGCCTCGATGGCGAGGTTGGCGGGCGCCAGCCCGGCGCCACCGAAGCCTGAGGCCGCCGGCCAGGTGCGGATCGGCCTGATGTCCATGGCCCCGCCGGTCCGCTGCCAGAATTTTCGCAGGGGCGACCAGCGTCCGCCGATCGGCAGGTTGCGCCAGCGGAGTTCGCCCAGTGCCTGCTGGTTGGCGCCGACCAGCAGCGCTTCGACAAAGGCCGGGTTGGTGGCCAGCGCCACCACATGGTTGTCCGGCAGGTCGCCGATGCCGGGCAGCATCCAGTCGGGCGCGGCGGTGGCGAGGAAGCTCCACAGCGGCAGGTCGAGTTCCGGTTCGATCTCGAGCGGTCCGATGTCGAGGATACCGGGCAAGGTCGACAGCACCCGGTCGACGGCCACCGGCCGGTTCACGGTCGGATCGACGGCCGCGGCGACCGCCTCGCCCAGCTTGCCGGGTGAGAAACTATTGCAGGGGGCCGGCTTGCCGGCCATGTCGTTGAGCCGGCCAAAGGTGCCGAACACCTCACCGGGGTCGTAGCCAACGCCGCGTGTCTCGGGGTTCGAGCCGATTTCCTCGGAGATGTCGTGATCCGGCTTGGGCGGGACCTCGTAAGGGTCGGGTTGCGGCTTGGGGCACTCAGCCGCATGCGCGACGATTGCCTCGAAGCGGCCGGCGCCCGGTTGGCTGAGGGCACTGCGGGCCGGTCCGGGGCGGAGCGCGCGGCGCGCCGCCGACGACCACAGGGCCCGCGCCATCAGGGGCGTGCGGCCACTGATGGCGTCGAGCACCGAGCCGCCATACTTGGTGGGCAGCCGTCCGAGCATCGGGCCCAGCACGGCGAGGCGCCCCGCGGGGTCGAGGGGGACGTGGCGGTTCCACAGCGAGCGGCTGGCTTCCAGCCCCAACGCGAGGTGACCGATGCGATCGCGGGCGATGCCCAGGTCGCCGGCCTTGGTCGCTGCCGCCTCGGCGATGCGCTCCTGCCAGGCAATGGCATTGAAGGCGCCAAGCCCGGCCGCGCCGCGATGGCGTGGGTCGGTGTCGAGCCCCAGGCTCCAGCCCGTTACGGGCTTGCTGCCCGGTTCGGTGAAGGCCTCATGGTAGCGCGGCGAGGTCAGCACCCAGCGGCCATCGGGGGTGGGGATGGGGTCGGCGAGTGCCGCTACCTCGGCGGCCACCCAGGGCTCGGGCGCGGCTGGCGGGGTGCCGGCATCGGTCGAGCGCTGCAGCGCGCCGCCGGTATTGAGCACTGTCTGAGAGGGAGCGCCGACGCCGCGCCGGCGATAGCGCAGCTCGGCGCGTCCGAACTTGGTTCCCAGCTCGCTCGGCCGCTTGGCCTTCAGCTGACGCGCCAGCTCGTAGAAATCCCCATCCGGCCCGGTGCGGAACGACCAGCTGTCGTAGCAGGGGAGACGGACCGGCCCATTGCCCGGAACGGGCCAGGCATTGCGCAGCGTGCCGTTGGGCTCAACCACGAAGGCCGGCACGAGGCAGGCGGTGTAGCTGGTGTTGGGCGCCATATCGACGGGGCAGAGAATACGCGACCAGCTGCCCTCGTCGGTCTCATGCACATGGGCCCACAGATATGATTTGCCGAGGTCGTAGCGGCTCTGCAGCGCGGCTGAGAGGCTGGCCTTGCCGTCGGCGGTGACGCTGAGCTCGCCGCGTTCGCCAACCACCAGCACCAGCCAGGGCCGCAGCCGGTTGCCGTTCGGCCGCTCGGGGGAATAGCGCCAGGGCAGGTCGAGCAGGGCGGGGCCGGTGAACTCGACCAGCGCGCGCTTGGTTTCCTCGGCATCGGTGGCGCCGGGCGCCGGGTAGCGGCGGCTGATGACGCCGGGCATCAGCCGGGCGACATCGCCCGGGCCGAACAGCTCGAACGCGCCGGCGGCCGCTGCCGCTGCGCCGCTGCTGATGTCCTTGAGCCGCAGCGGCGCGGCAGCCTGCTGGCGGCCGGCAATCACCGCGCCGCCGCCAAAGCTGCGCAGTTGCGACATCATCCAGGACGTATACTTGGCCATCAGATGCCCCCCAGGTCGACCGGGCGGGCCGCGTCGGTCGCCGATATGGCGCTGCTGCCGGCCAGGCGGGCGTGCTGGAACGCCGCCGTGGGGCTTTTGAACGCGGCGCCGCTGCCCATCACCGTCCAGGCCTCGCGCTGCGCCGTGACCAGCGCGCGCTTGTCGCTCAGCTCGGGCGGGCGGCGGCTGGCGCCGACGAGGCCCATCGCGGCTCCGAGGTGGATGGCCGGCCAGCCCAATGTCGCCAACCGCCGGTTGGCGACGATCACCACCACCTCGACCTGGCTCGGATCGGGCACGACGTTGCCGGCGCTGCCCGCTCCCGGCGTCAGCACGATGCCCGCCTCGAGCACGTCGAAGGGCGGCCGGTTGAGTTTTTCTGCCTTGCTCAGCTCACAGAAGCTGCCCGGGCTGAAGCTTTCCTCGACCCGCGTGCCGGCGGTATCGATCCTGACGCCCTGCGGCGATGCGAGCGGCTGGCCATCGATCCGGTCGATGAAAAGGCCGAGCGGCGCGCGGCGTTGCGACCATTGCAGCGCGCCGGTGGGCGGCACGGCAGCGACGCCCGGCCGGCCGGCGCGTGGCTCGAGCACCACGGCCGGATCGTTGCTGGCGGCGGCGCGATAGTTGCCGGCCAGCGCGACTTCATCGGCCATGATGTCGAGCAGCGGGCGGGTGACCTGCGCGACATCGCGCTGCCCACCACCGATGGTGATGGTCTCCTCCCAGGAGAAATCGAACAGCAGCACGTCGATGGTCAGCTTGCCGCGGATCACCATCGGCGCCGGCCCGCTGATCGTCCCGTCAAGCCGGATGCCGCCGAAGCTGAAGCCGCTGACGCCGACATCGAAGCCGGCGGCGAAATCGGCGATGAAATAGAACGGGCGGAACTGCACCAGCGCGTTGACCTCGATGAAGCCGTGCGCCCGCATGCCCATCGAGATCGAGACATCCAGCCGGCCGCCCAGCTGGATGGTGTTGGTGGTGACCGCGAGGTAGCCTTCGGCGCGGATCTGGATGCCCGGTGTCGGCGGCTCCAGCGCCATGCCGACGCGCCGCAGTGCCGGCAGGCGGGCCGGCTCGGGATTGAAGCCGGGGTAGAAGCCGCCGATGGTGAGGACCGAATGGGCGGCGCTGCCCCAGTTCATCCGCATCGCGGCATCGCCGAACACCGAGAAGATGCCGAGCGCGTGGCTGTCGACGAGGCTCGCGTCGATCGACACCTGCGACTGGGCCGGATCGATGATGCCGAGCAGGTCGAGCCGCAATTGCAGGAGGCCAGGTGCCGCGGGGATCGAGGCGCGCGCCACGCCCAGCAGCGCCACCCGGAAGCCGGGTAGCTCGACGATGACCCCGAGGTCGAGCGAAATCAGCCGGCCGCTGCCGATCGACAGCCAGGCGAGCTTCAGCGTCGGGCCGACAATGTGATGGCCGGGGGCGTGCGGGAAGAACCGGCGCAGGCTCTCGACCAGCGCCGCCGGCGAAGCGGGCGGGTTGACCGCAAACAGCGTGTCGCCGGCCTCGCCGGTGCGGATGGCGAGGCCCAGCGCATTGGTGTCGACGGCACGATTGACGCCGACGAGGCCGCCGACGCGATCTAGCGAAAAGCCGAAGGACAGCTGGATAGGCGGCAGGAAGGACACGCCCATCAGGGCAAAAAAGCTCGGCGTGCCATCGCTGCCGCGCTCGAGGATGGCCGCGGCATCGACCGAAACCGGCCCAAGCGGGATATTGAGCGTACCGCCGAACCCGGCGCCGCCTGGCAGCCGCAGGATCGATCCGCCGCCCGGCAAGCCGCCGCCGATGGGCGAGGCGATCTCGGCCGCGATCCCCAGCGGCTGGAACGGGCCGACCACCAGCGGCGTGGTCGCCACCGTCGGTGTCGCAAGCAGCGAGGCCGAGGCCAGCTTGAGCTTCAATGGCCCGAGCTCGAGCTCGCCTGACAGTCCCTCGATCGTATCCCAACGCACCGCCTTGGCGAGCAGATCGAGCCCGGGGATCGCCGGCAGGCCATCGAGCAGGTAGGCGCCGAGGTAACCGGCCAGCCGCTCACGCGCCGCCTGCCAGCGCGATACGGCTGCCTGCCACTGCGCCGCCGTGGTGGACGCCAGCTCGGCGGCGGCGTCGAGCTGTCGGGCAGCGTCAATGAACTCGTCGATCCACTGGGCCGGCACAACCGGGCCGAGGGTTCGCTCAAGACTTGTCGCAACATCGATGGCGTACTGGCTGATACCGCTATCGGCCATGAGACGGATCTCTGGTGAAATTGCTACGGTGTGCAGACAATATTGCGTCGGCGAGTGGCTTAGCCGAAGCATCTCTATGCTAGGCGGTAATTGCGATGGCCGCCAGCCCCATCAGGAAGAACGTTTTTCTCCCGCTTGCATCATGAGATACGGTGGCGGCGGGACAACACTTGCTGGAGACTGATCGACAGCACATGCGAAATACTGGGCGGCCGATCGCCGGGCCTCAGTAATTCTCCCCCGCGTGGCGGGGGAGAATCAGTGACAGGCCTGCCGCCGCGCTAGAGGCACGACACGCCTCTGCCCACGCCGCCAAAGTAGAAATACGATCCCCACGCGCCCACGCCGCTGAGATTGCCGCTGATATCGTAGCAGCTGGGCTTCTCGCACTCCCAGTGGCCGGTAAATGGCGTGATGGTGCCTACCTGATCGGTCTGGACGCCCAGGTTGCGCATATAGGCGGCGCGCCCGAAGCCCTCCCAGGGAAACAGCCCGCTCCCCATGTCGGTAGAGCTGGAGCCTATATGGGCCGCGGCATCCCACACCTCGCCGCCCCACCCGGTCCGCTGCGCGTAAAACCGGATGCCGTTATTGGCGAACATGCCGTTCTTGTAATATCCCATCCAGACGCCGTTGACGCTTATCCACCAGTTGCCGTTATCGAGCTGCACCTTGAACTGCATGTCATATTGCTGCCCGCCAACCTGACTGAGCAGGGTGACGCCGGAGCCTGGAAACAGTGTATTCGAGCTCTGTATCCAGCCCGCGACGTCCTGATTGTAGCCCCCGATATAGTCGCCATATGAGTAGTAGTTGTTGGTGGTGTAGAAGACGAAGATATGGGGCTCCCAGTCGCCGTAGCTGTCCTTGAACACCTGCAGCCCGGCCTCGATCGTCTGCGTGCCCGGCCCGTTCCCCGCCACCAACCAGAGTTGGCCGAGCGAGAATTCATCGGACCACTCGACCCAGGGGCGCCAGACGTTGATCAGTCCCTCGGTGCCATAGACCACGCCGGCCTGAAAGGCCGAGGCGTGGATGTTGGCCCCAGACGGCGCGCTGAGGGTGTAGAGCTTGGCGGGCGGCAGTCGCGGGCCGTGCCCGGGCTTGGAGAGCCAGTTCTGCAGGCCGACATCGCTGACGATGCTCTCGACGTTGCGATGCAGCAGCGGCACGGTGCCCGGCGGGCCCCGTTCCGCATCGGGCAGTTCGAGCTCTCCGACCGCCCGCAGCGTCTTGCGGTCGGGATGCTCCTCCGGCGCGGACTGGGGACGCTTTGGCGGCTCGGCAATGATGCCGTCGGGGGTCTGTGACTCGATCGGCACCCAATCGAGTTCCTGCCCGGATCTGGTCTTGGTCCGCTTGATCACATTCCGCTTGGACTGAAGATCGGCGATGTACTGCCGCAGTTCTTCGACCCGCTCGAGCGCGGCCGTGGCATTGCCGTCCGTCGGCTCGCTGTTGGCGGCGGCGTCGCCCCTGGTGGTGTTACGTTCAGCCATGTCTCTATCCTTGGATTTGGAGCTCAAATACCCGAGCGCTGCCCAAACGACAGGAACGTCCGATGAAGAAGCGGGGCTCGAGAACTACTGCCATAAGCAAGATTGGTCGCAAATCTGCTTGGCCCGAACAACCGGCGAGGCAGCAGCAACGCGAACGAAGACAGTAAATCTAACGCATGAATTGACGACTACAGCAAGTATTATCCTTGTGTGCGCTAGCGCACACAACTGCTGGCAGCAACACGGCGAGCCCGGGATCGGCCGACGATCTGAGGCGGGTGAGTTTGGTCGGCTGGCGGAGCGATGCGAGCGCTGGCCAGCCGGCGCGCCTCGAGGTCGCTGTTTGCGCCGGAAGCGGATACCCTGCGTCCTGCCATTATGCGGGGCGCTCCTCGCCATTGCCAGCAAGTCCCCGGCGAGCCTAGATGTGGTTCCACCCTCGCAACGGACGCCTCGCAAACGGCATAATCGTCATGGCAAAGGCTGATCCATGAGCGACCTCACGCCGCCCGAGCCGAAGCTCCCTGAGCCGCCCAGGCGTGACCGGTGGATCGTCGGGACCGCGATGGTCTCCGCGATGCTGCATGCGGGGGTGCTGGTGTTGCTGCTCTGGCAGCCGCTGCCTGACAGCGCCGAAGCCGCACCACCGCCGGCCATCGACGTGGAACTGGTGCGGCCGCCGGAGCCGGTCAGCCCCAGCGAGCCGCCCGTGGAGAAGCCTGAGGAGAAGCCTTCGGCCGCGACCTCGACGGCGGCTGCGACGACCGCGGCCGACCCGCCACCGCCGCAGCAGGCAGCCGCTCCGGCTCCAACGGCGGCGGCCCCGCCCGAAACGCGATCCGAAACGGTGGCCGCAAAGACCACATCCGAGGCCCCCGCCACTGAAGCATCGCAGCCGGTGCGGGGCTCAGGGAGTCCAGCAGCGGAAGCTCCGATCCCGCTGCCGCGCCCAAAAGTGAGAGGTCTGACTGCCCCAGCCAGCGTGCCGGATGAAGCCGTCGCCGCGGTCACGGCCGACACTGGCGAAATGGCGGAGGGGACGGCCCCGCCTGCCCTGTCGGCGGAGCCCGATGTCGCGACCCTTCAGCTGGGCCCGCTGCGCCGCGCCGAACGCTTTTATCTGAAGTCGATGCTGAGTGTTCCCAGCATGGCACGGGCGCGCGCGATGCTCGAAACGCTGCCGCCCGAAAAGCGGCTGGCGCAAACCTGCAATATCGAGGCCCTGGCCCAGATCGGCAATGCCGGGGAAGACTTCGCGCCCGATGTGGTGATGGCGGAAGCCTATGCCCGCTCGGAAACAACCGGCACCCGCCTCGCTGCGAGCGGCGCGATCTTCCGCTCCGGAGAAAGGTGGTATGGCCTCGCCTTCGACTGCACGCTCAGTGACGACCTCACGAGTGTCACGGCGTTTTCCTATCAGCTCGGCACCGACGTGACGGACGCGGTGCTGGCTCGACTGAGCAAGACCTGACCGGAACCGCCGACACCGGGTTCGGGCGCGCCGCAGCATCGCGTCCAGAACAGCACTCGGACGCGGCGCGCGGTTACGACGGCGGGGAAGCCGTGGCGGGCGCTGGTTTGGGGACGCTTTGGGCGGTCAGCACGCAGGCCGTGATGATCAGCGCGCCCCCGACCCAGACCTGGGCGCCGGGGAGTTCGGCATAGAAAATGAAGCCAAGCAGGCTCGCCCAGAGCAGTGCCGTATAGTCGAGCACGGCAAAAACCGAGACCGGCAGGCGCTGCAGCCCGTTGATGAAGAACAGGTAGCCCATCGCGCCGAGGAAGCCGACGAGCGGCACCTGCCAGCTGAGGGCGGGCGTGAGCTCCGGAATGGCGCCGAACAGGGCCAGTGGCAGCGCCAGGGTTCCGGCGACCAGCGACTGGCCCAGCGACATCGCCGCCGCTCCCTCGTCCCTGGAGTGATGCTTCATCACCACGAGGGTCGACGCATAGACCAGTGGCGCGAGGACCGCACTGCTCCAGGCGAGCAGATCGTTCGCGCCGTTGAGGACGACGACCTTGCCGCCGAAAACGATCGCCGCCGACCCCAGCAGGCCCAATCCCAACGCGATGACGCCACGCGGCGCGATCGGCTCCTTGAAGAATAGCGCAGCCAGCACCGTCACATAGACGGGTGCCGTCATGGCGAGCGCCGTGCAGATGGCCAGCGGCAAGTGACTGGCGGCATAAAAGAACAGCGTCGCCACCACCAGCAGCATGGCCCCGCGCAGCAAGTGCCGGCGGAAGCGGGCAGGGTTCGGCCAATCGGCGCGGGTGAGGGCGATCCAGAGGCAGAGCCAGATCGCGGCGCCATACATGCGCACGAAGACGATCTGGAACGTGGTGAGCTCGGCGCCCAGCGCCCGCACCACCGCGTCCATGCAGCACATCAGGACGACCCCCATCGCGCCAAGCACAAAGCCCTTGGGGTCGACGGTCACCGCTGTGCTCTTTGAGGTCATGTGCTGGCGGATAAAGGCATTTGGGGGCAGGGGCAAGCAGAGACGGGGAAGGGGATTTCGTTCAGTGCCGGCGTCGGATCGGCACAGCCACCGGCAAGGAACGACCACGCTTCGGACAGCGTTAGCGGGGGGTGCCCTTGTTGCACCCTCCGGAGGACGAGCAGATGCCGAAATTCGTGACGATCGGGTATGGCGACGAGGCTGGCTACCAGCGGACGCCGGAAAGGTTGCGCGACGCGGCGCATCAGCACGATGCCAGGCTGGTGGCGGGTGGCGCACTGATGGGCGTGGCGGGCAAGCCCGTGCAGGTCCGCAACCCCGAGGACCACGGCACCGAAACGACCTCCGGCCCCTATCTGCGCTCGGAACTGCCGATCGCCGGCTTCGGTATCCTCGAGGCCGAGAGCCTCGAACAGGCGATCGAGCTGGCCTCGAAATCGCCCTGCGCCGTGGCGCACGGGGTCATCGAGGTCTGGCCGCTCGGCGAGGGCTAGCTCGATACAACGCAATCCGATCATGTCTCACGATTGGCGTGCGCCCTGAAGTTGGTCGTACTCGACCGCTTCGGCCTGCCCACCGACGTCATCAAGTCGGGGAACCGGTGGGATGCGTCAGCCTCCACCAGCGTTGCGATATCCCACCAGGTTGCCGCCCAGGCGGGAATGACACCGGTGGATGCTGGTGCACCTTGCTGCATCGGCACGCCGTGGGCGGAGCGCTTGCCGTGGTTCAGCTGACCGGTGAACCACTTCAGCTACCGCGCGCGCGGTAGCTCGCCGACGGTACCGGCCGCCTCGATGGCCAGCTGCTCGTTCCAGCCGGCGCCTTCCGCCATCACCTCGCTGAGGCGAGCCGGTGACAGCTGCCGCGCCAGTTCGGCCACGAGGCGCTGGTGGGTGACCTGCTCGGTCCATTCCCGGCTGGCGCTGCCTTTGGCGTAGAACGCTTCGGTGAAGCCCAGCAGCCGGCCTGCGAGCGCGGCCTCGCCCTCGAGCGCGGCGACCAGCGCCAGGTGCTCACTGGCGCGCACGATGGCCCCCGGCCAACCCAGTGCCCTCGCCTCGCGCAGGCTCTCGCCAGCGGCCTGGCGCGCCAGGGCGGTGTTGCCGTCCGACAGCAGGTAGGAGGCGAGGTTGCTCAGCCCAAGGGTGGCCTGCCGGCGGTTATGGTCGGTACCGCCGAGCATGCGCCGGATGCCATCGATAGCGCTCGCCACCTCGCCGGCAATGAAGTCCATTTCGGCCAGCGCGATCTGCGCGCTGGCGACGCCGCGGATATCGCCGACGCTGCGGCACACCGCCATGGATCTGCCGATCAGGGTGCGCGCCGCAAGGACGTCGCCACCGAGATAGGCCGCCACGCCCCTCGAACGGAGGCAGCTGGCCAGCGGTTTGGTCGGGCCGAGCGGCTCGAGCACTTTCAGCGCATCCTCGAGATAGGGCAGCGCCTTATCGATGGTCTCGATGGTCAGAAGCGCCGCGCCGGCGCGGCCCAGGGCCTCGCCGAGATCGAGGGCGCGGTCGGCGGAGCGGAACAGCTGCACCGCCTGGTCGGCATAGGAAAAGCCCGAAGCGTCGCCATGCGCGCTGTTGGAGGTCCGCGCCAGGTGGAGGCGCGCCGCGATGGCGGGCGGCGCGGTTTCGTCGATGCGCTGCATCGCCAGTTCGCTCCAGCGCCCGCGTTCGCGGAACAGGGAGAGCTCATCCCAGAGCCGGATGTTCAGCGTCGCCAACTGCACGCCGAGCGCCGCATCACCTTGTCGGCCGAAGGCCCATTCCAGCGCGGCGCGCACATTGTCGAGTTCCGGCTCGTAGCGGCCCAGCCAGGTGAGGGTCGGGGTCCTCGGCCAGGTGTCACCGGCCTCGGTAAACCGCTCGATCAGGTAGTCGGCGAGCTGTCGCTGCCGGTCCGGCTCACCATGCTCGCTCTGCTTGTCGAGGGCATAGCTGCGTGTCGTCTCGAGCAGCCGGTAGCGCGGCTCGGCTTCCGTCAGATCGACCGCCACCAGCGATTTTTCCACCAGCGAGGAGAGGAGGTCGAACACCTGGTCCTCGGCGATCGGCGCGCCGCTCACCACCCGCATGGCGGAGGCCAGCGAACAGCCGCCGGCGAACACCGCAAGGCGGCGCAACAGCGCCTGCTCCTCGAGCTCCAGCAGGTCGTAGCTCCAGTCGAGCATGCCCCGGAGGGTCTGGTGGTGCTTGGGTCCGGCGCGACTGGACCGGCGCAGCGTCAGGAACGAGGTGCTGAGATTGGCAGCCAGCCAGTCGGGGCCCATCATCTTGAGCCGCCCGACCGCCAGCTCGATGGCCAGCGGGATGCCGTCGACCTGCCTGCAGATGCTGGTAATGGCCGGCGTATTGGCATCATCGAGGGCAAAACCCTCGATGATGGCGGCGGCGCGATCGACGAACAGCTGCACGGCGCTGTAGTTGACCGCGGCAGTCGGGCTGAGCGCCTCGATGCGATCAGGATAATCGAGGCTCGGCACCCGGTAGAGGCTTTCCCCTGAAACCGACAGGCTCTCGCGACTGGTGACGAGGATCGACACATCAGGGCAGGCGCCGAGCAGCCTTTCCACCAGTTTCGCCGAGGCGGCGACCAGGTGCTCGCAATTGTCGAGAATGAGCAGCACTTCGCGTTGATGCAGGTGGGCGATGGCGCTCTCGACGGCCGGCCGATCGCCAGCCACCGGCACCCCCAGTGCGCCGCACAACGCTTCGCCCACGAGGTTTGGATCGGCAATCGAGGCAAGTTCGACCAGCCAGATGCCGTCGGCATAGCCGCCGGCGAGGCGGAAGCCGGTTTCGACGGCCATGCGGGTCTTGCCCGCGCCGCCGGGCCCGGTGAGCGTCACCAGCCTGTAGCGGTTGAGACGGGCGAGGACGTCCTCGACTTCCCGGTCACGCCCGACGAGCGAGGTCAGCTGCCGCGGCAGGTTGTGCGCCTCCTGCGTCCGGCCGAGCGGTTGATCGCGCACCACGGCCTCGGCATCCGAATGCGCCGGCGCCGACGCGGCCGCGCCCTGCAGCAGCGCCTTGGTCTCGTCTGACGGTTCGACCGACAGCTCGCGCTTGAGGATGTCACGACAACGCTGGTATTGCCGAACGGCGAGGGCACGCTGCCCCGCCGCGAGGTGGACCCGGATCAAGGCGCGGTGCCCCGCTTCGGCAAGCGGATCGATCTCGAGCAGACGCGAGGCGACAGGTTCGGCGGCGTCGTGCCGCCCCTCCCGGTCATAGGCGGCGAGCAGCCATTCGAAGCGCTTCGTCGCCAGTGCCCGCAGTTCCGCCCGCCGGGCCTCGAGCCAGTTCTGGCCGAGCGGATCGCGAATGCTCAATCCTTCGAGGAATTCCCCCCGATACTGGGCGACGGCCCGCTCGAGCCCGGCAACCGTGCCGTCGGCCTCGACCGCCAGGAGGGATGCGATGTCCGACTGCACGGCGCCGACAACGAGTTCGAGCTTTTCGCGATCGACCCTGAGCGCCTCGCCGAGCGGGGAGCGCCGAAGCACGGCGAGGGTCTGGCGCAGGCTCTGGCGGGCCTGGGCCTCGCCGCGCTCGCTCCATAACAGGGCCGCAATCTCTTCGCGGCTGCCGCTTTGCCGGGGGCGGAGCACCAGCCATGACAGCAGAAGACGCGCCGTCCGGAGCCTGAGGTCGATCACCCGCCCGTCCTGAAGCCGTGCTTCGAAGGGGCCGAGGAGATTCAAATACAGGTCGGGCGAAGTCACAGGCCGTTCTGCTCACTGCTCTATCGATAGTGTAACCTAGCAGATGGAACAATAAATCACGACAAAATCACGTTACCGGTGAGCCGGCATCACGGGGCAATGACGCCGGGCTTCTAGCGTTCCGACGATCTGTTCGGTGCGTTTGCCGCGAAGCGCAGCAGCGACGACAGTGGAACGGCCTGTCGCTGCTGTTGGTGAGGAGGCGTAGATGGGCGATTTCACCTTCCAGGTGGCGCGATACATCGGAGCAAGCGGTGGCGTGGCATTCGGCAAACCGGTGCGAGCCGTCGCTGCCCACCCGATCGCGGCGGCCGAACTGGTGATGCGGACAAGGCTCTATCTGTTGGGGGAGCCGGAAAACATCGTGGCGGAGGTTTCATATCTCACCCCCGACGGCGACGAAGAGCGGGTGCTGCTCTATCACGATGGATCGGTGGCCAGCGAAGCCAAGGCCGCATCGCGATAGAGCGCGGTTCCACAATAGACGCAGCCGGCGCTTGGGTGGCCTCAAGCAACCGGCTGGCGGGCCCAGCGCAACAAGGGCTCGGTCCGACCTCGACGCTAGGTCCGAAAGCGTGAGGCGGGCGTTACGACACAGATTTTCTGAGGCGGATGAGCCATGCCGCAGCTGCCTTTCGCATGCGGCTCGTCCAGCCTTGTCAAACCACAAGCGGCAGCAGACGTGATGGAGTTCGACCAATGGCCAAAGCGAAATTTCCCATAGAGCGCGACAAGTGGCTCTGGGTCCTGACGAAAACCACCGAAATTTCGGAGCAGCCCGATGGCCGGGGCATGCACCAGGTGACCGTGCAACTGCCGAACGGCAACCTCGAAACCATGCCGTACAACCCATCCAAGATGCGGGCCGACGAGGCGCTGGGTCATTTCCTCAGCCCGTGAGGGCCGGGCGGCAAGGCTCCAGCGGCCGGCACTTCCGAGGCGCTGGCGCAACGCCTCGAGTTCAGACCGGCGCTGGCGTGGCGCCGCGAGCGGAAGCGTGCAGTTGCAACGCGTCCTGGCTCGGTGGCACGCCGAACTGGCGGCGGTACTCCCGGCTGAACTGCGAGGGGCTGTCATAGCCGACGCGGAAGCCGACGCCGGCAACATCGTCGGGCGAGGCGGCGAGCTGCAGCCGCGCCTCCTGCAGCCTGATCTGCTTCTGGAACTGGATCGGGCTCATCGCCGTCACCGCCTGGAAGTTGCGATAGAAGGCCGAGGCGCTCATCCCCGACAGCTCGGCCACCTCCTCGACCCGGAATGCTCTGGCGTAATGCGCCCGGATCCAGCGCACGGCGCGGGCGATGTGGCTGAGACTGCTGTCGGCCAGGCCAAGCTGGCGCACCGTGGCGCCCTGGTCGCCGACCACCAGCCACCACAGGATCTCGCGCTTGATTTGCGGTGCCAGCACATCGAGATCGCGCGGCCGGTCGAACAGGCGCAAGAGCCGCAGCACCGCATCGAGCAGCTCCGTCGGCGCATCGCTGACGATCATGCTGGAGGGCGCACCGCCGGGCCGGCCGACGCCATCCGCTCCGGCCTCGAGCAGCAGCTCGGCGATGCTGGGCGGGTGCAGCAGCATGCCGAAGCCGCGCGCCGGCTGCGTCGGGCTGGCGCCGACGAACTGGCCGGTGATCGGCAGGTCGATCGAGGCCACGAGGTACTGGCCGACGCCATAGCGATAGAGCCGATCGCCCAGGGCGATGCGCTTTTCGCCCTGGGCGATCAGCGCCATCACCGTGCCGGTGGTGGAGAATTCCTCGACCGAGACCGAGTGCTCGGCCAGCATCACGCCTTCGACCGGAGTGGTGCCATTGGGCCGGGCGTAGCGGGCGATCAGGGTGTTGAGCTCATCGGTCTGCATGGCGAGAGGATTAGCATCGGTGGCGCGGCGATCCAAACGATTCTCTCCACGATGGTAGGATTGTGCAAGTCGTCAGTAGCCCTGTGATACCGCCCGCCCAGCCGGCGGTGGTCTGGTGTCGATGCCGGTGAGCACAGGGCTTGCCGACCCGAAAGGACACCATAGATGACCATCAGCCACGGCTTTCATGCCGCCATCACCGCCCAACCCGGCAAGGGCGACGCACTGGTTGCGCTGCTCAAGCGCGCCCCCTCGCTCGACCATGACGACTGCCTCGTGTTTCTCATCGGCCGCTCGGCCGCCGACCCCGACCTGGTATTCGTCACCGAAGGCTGGAGCAGCGAGGCGGCGCATGGCCGCTTCTTCGCCAGCGAGGTGGCGCAGGTCTACACCGCCGAATTCGGCCCACTGGTCGCGAGCAGCGTCTACGCCGATGAAGTGCCGCTCGGCGGCAAGGCCATTCTCTAGCTCATCCCCCCTCAAGACCGGCGACGTCCGCAGGCGCCAGCCCGGCGCAGCGGCCCCGGCTTGCCCAAAAGGAGCCTTCTCATGTCCCTCTCTCGGCCCGCACTCGATCCCGAACTGGCGGGCCTGCTGGCGCAACTGCCGGCAGCGCCGCCGCTCAATGCCGATACCCTGCCACTGCTGCGGCAATACAGGGTGCCGGCCGAGAGCTTTCTCGAAGGCCGTTCGATCGAACGGCAGGAACTCAGCATTGCCGCTGCCGACGGCGCGGCGCTGCCGATGTCGGTGTTCCGGCCGGCCGGGCGCGCGACGAGCCCGGCGCCCTGCATCTACTGGCTGCATGGCGGCGGCATGGTGCTGGGCGATCGCTTCGCCAATCTCGATATCCCGCTCGAATGGCTGGAGCGCTTCGGCGCGGTGGTGGTGACGCTCGACTATCGGCTGGCGCCGGAGGCGAGCGGCATGAGTCTCGTGGAGGATTGTTATGCCGGCCTCGCCTGGGTCGCTGCGCACGCCGCCGAGCTTGGCATCGATCCGCAGCGCATCGTCGCCGCGGGGGCCAGTGCCGGTGGCGGTCTCACTGCCGGCCTGGCGCTCCTTGCCCGCGATCGGGGCGGCCCGGCGCTCCTGGCGCAGGTGCTGCTCTGCCCGATGCTCGATCATCGCAACGACAGCCTGTCGAGCCGGCAATATGCCGAGGGTCCCGCCACCTGGCCGCGGGACGCCAATGGCTTCGGCTGGCAGGCGCTGCTCGGCGGCGATACCGCGGTGCCGGGCTATGTGTCGCCGGCATTGGCGACCGATCTCGCCAACCTGCCGCCGGCCTTTATCGATACCGGTTCGGCCGAGGTGTTCCGCGATGAGGATGCCGCCTATGCGAGCCGCATCTGGGCGGCCGGCGGCACGGCGGAGCTGCATGTCTGGCCCGGCGGCTTTCATGGCTTCGATGCGCTGTTTCCCACGGCGCGGTTGTCGAGCATCGCGCGCCGGACGCGCAGCGACTGGCTCGGCCGCCTCCTCGATCACAGCAACTGAACGGATACCACCATGAGCACCATTCTCATCACCGGCGCCTCGTCCGGCTATGGCCGGGAGACGGCGCGGCACTTTCACGCTGCGGGCTGGGACGTCATCGCCACGATGCGGCGGCCCGAGCCGGGCATTCTTCCCACCGAGCGGCTGCGGCTCCTGCCGCTCGAGGTGACCGATCCGGCCAGCATCGCCGCCTGTGTCGCGGCTGCCGGCCCGATCGACGTGCTGGTCAACAATGCCGGCGTGGGCCTGGGCGGTGCCTTCGAGGCCGCGCCGCTCGGCGAGATTCGCCGCATCTTCGACACCAACACGTTCGGCGTGATGGCGATGATCCAGGCCGTGTTGCCGCAGATGCGCGAGCGGGGCAGCGGGGTAGTGGTCAACGTCACCTCCTCGGCAACGCTCGCCGCCTTCCCGTTCGCGGCGCCCTATACGGCGAGCAAGACGGCGATCGAAGGTCTGTCCGAGGCGCTGGTGCCCGAGCTCGCGCCGTTCGGCCTGCGGATCAAGTTGGTGGAACCCGGGCTCGGTGTCACGACCCGCTTTGCCCAGAACTCGGCCTTCGACTTCGCCACCCAGGTGCCGCCGGCCTATGCCACGCATGCCACCGAAGTGTTCGGTCACCGCCCGACCGCCACCACCAGCGAAGCCGATGTGGCCGAGGCGGTGTGGCGCGCTGTCAACGACAGCACCGGCCAACTGCGCTTTCCGGCCGGCGCCGATGCACTGGCGCTGTGGGAGCAGCGCAGCTGGTAAGGACCCAAAGCCGCCGGCCGGTGTCCCGGTCGGCGGCTTCTCATTGTCGCTCGGTGGTTCAACCCTCCGGAATCCACACCACCATCGAGCCCTGGCCGCGGTTGGCCCAGAGGTAGTAGGGGAGGGCCGTGAGGCTGGCGGGGGCTTCGCTCGGGGGCGAGGTTCGGTAGAGCGTGGTGAAATCCTCTGGGGCGATGGCGCGGGCCGGGGCGGTGAGGGTGATGATGCCGTCGAACAGGTCGGTGCGCGGCGTTGCCTTCAGCTCGGCATCGCGCGGCAGCTTCAGGCGCTGCACGGCACCGCCGGCATTGTCGGCTTCCTCGAGGCAATAGACCAGCGGGCCGCGCTTGAGGGCGACGCGGCCGATATCCATGATGACGCCGGGATTGGCATAGACCCGCTCGGCCGGCATCGGCAGGTCGAGCGCGATGCTATCGCCCTTACTCCAGGTGCGGTGCACCGTGACATAACCGTGCTCGGGCTTTGCCGTGACCGGCACGCCGTTGATCGCAAGGCTGAAGCTTTTGGCCCAGCCGGGGATGCGGAGTTTTACGTCGAAGGCGGTGGGTGTCGCGGGGTCGAGGCTGATCTCGATATCGCCCGACCAGGGGTAGTTGGATTGCTCCCTGATCTCCACTCTGGTGCCTGCGATGTCGCGGCTGGCGGAGATGCCGCCATAGAGGTGGAAGGCGAGGCCGTCGGCCGCTGTGGATAGGAAGTAGCCGCCGACCGAGGCGACGAGGCGGCTGACATTCATGGTGCAGCAGGGGCAGGGGTGCCAGGTCCAGCGCGTCGCCGAGCCGTTGCTCTCGAGCGGGTTGGCATAGAAATAGTGCTCGCCGTCGCGGCTGAGCCCGGAGAGGGCGCCGTTATAGAGCGCGGTTTCGAGCACATCGGCATACTTGCCGTCGAGCCCCAGATGCAGCATGCGCTGGGCCCAGAGGATCAGCGCCACCGAGGCGCAGGTTTCGGCATAGGCGGTCTGGTTGGGCAGGTCGTAATCGTAAGTAAAGCCCTCGTTGTGCGGCGAGGGGCCGAGGCCGCCGGTGACGTACATCTTGGTGATCAGCACATCGTCCCAGAGCGTCTCGCACGCCTGTTTCAGCGCCGCGTCGCCGTGCTCGACCGCGAGATCGGCCATCGCGGCATACATGTACATGGCGCGCACGGCGTGGCCGACCACCTTGGTCTGCTGTCGCAGCGGCTCGTGCGCCTGGTTGTACTTGTAATCGCCATGGGCATAGAGCTGGTTGTCGATGCCGCGGCGCTGCCGCTCGGCCAGCTCCACATCATAGTAATGCGGATCCTGCCGGCCGTGCTCGTCGACGAAGTAGCTGGCGAGTTCGAGGTGCTTCTTGTCGCCGGTGAGGTGGTAGAGCTTGACCAGCGCCAGCTCGATTTCGGGGTGGCCGCAATAGCCGCGCAGCTGGCCGGGGCCGGTGCCGAAAGTCTTGGCGATCAGCGCGATGAAGCGCTCCATGATATCGAGCCAGCGCCGCCGGCCGGTGGTCTCGTAATAGGCGATGGCGCCTTCCAGCATGTGGCCGGCATTGTAGAGCTCGTGATTATCGCGCAGGTTGGTCCAGCGGTTCTCGGGCTCGCGCTGGGTGTAAAAGCTGTTGAGGTAGCCGTCGGGCTCCTGGGCCCGCTCGAAATCATCGATGATCGCTTCGATCTTGGCTTCGATCAGCGCATCGCGGCGGTGGCTCAGGGCATAGCTCGCGGCTTCGATCCACTTGCCGACATCGGAATCCCAGAACACATGCACGGTGACGCCGTTGGGTCCGCGCGGGTGGCGCAGCGGCGGCACCGGTTTGGGCAGCTTCAGCTGCTCGAGCGCGCCGCTATCGTCGAGCCGCTTGTGCTGGCTGAGGATGGTTTTTGCCAGCACCGTATCGAGCCGCTCCTTCCAGAAGCTGCCCTCGAGGCGCACATCGACAAACCGTACCGGGTGATACTGGCTCAAAACTCTACTCCCTACATTGATGTCAGCCGCTTGAGGCGCGGACGATGAGTTGCGGCCCCGCTCCGGGGCTTTTCGGTTCGGGTTTGCGGCCCTGCATCATGTCGATCAGCATGCTGGCCGCTTCCGCGCCGGCCTGGCGGGCGTTGATCGGCACCGAAGTGAGGGCGGGGCGGCAGAAGCGGGCCATCTCGATATCGTCGACGCTGGCCACCGCGATATCCGTTGGGATGTTGAGGCCGGCATCCTTGATCGCCGCCATGGCGCCGATGGCCACGGCATCGGAGCCGATGAACACCGCGTCGGGCGGCGAGGCCAGCGCGAGGAGTTGCTGCATGGCGCGATAGCCGCTCTCCATCGAGAAATTGGCATGGACCACCAGCGCGGGGTCGGCGGCGAGGCCGGCGCTGGCGAGCGCGGTGCGGTAGCCGGCGAGGCGCTGGTCGACCGAGAAGATCCCTTCGCTCGAATAGGTGATGTGGGCGATGCGGCGGCGGCGGCGGGCAACAAGGTGTTCGGTGACCATTTCGCCGGTGCGGTGCTCGCCGCCGCCGACGGCGTTTTCCTCGTCGAGGCCCTGCGAGCCGAACACCACGACCGGGCGGCCCGACTGGATGAGGCGGCGCAGCGATGGATCGGCATAATCGGCGTTTTCGACGATCATCCCGTCGATGCGGCCTGAATCCATCAGCTCGCCGAACGGATCGCCTTCGCCATTGCCGCGCGCCGTTTCCACCAGCACCTGGTAGCCGCCGGAGCGGCAGCGATGCACGATACCGCTGAGCAGCAGCGACAGCACCGGATCGACATCGAGCAGGTCGAGATCGCGGATGATCAGCCCGATGGTGTCGGTCTTGCCGCGCACGAGGCTGCGGCCCGAGGCATTGGGCCGATAGTGCAGGGCCTCGGCGGCCTTCATGACGCGCTCGACGGTATCGTGGCTCAGCCGGGCAGCGCTGGCCCGGCCGGTGAGCACCAGCGACACGGCGCTGCGCGAAACCTGCGCCAGGGTAGCGACATCGGTGGAGGTGGGCTTCTTGGTCATGACTCAGGAAGTGAGGGGATTCCCGTTTTTCAGGAAACAGGCTTGTTGACAGGAAATCGGCTTGTCGTTAGCTAACACGTGTGAGCGGCGACTGGTTGGCTGTAGCATCCAGTTGGGTGCTCTGCAAGCAGCCAAATGCTAACACGTGTTAGCAAGACAAAGAATGGTCGGAAAGCCCCGACCGGAGGAGAGTTCATGATCACCAGGTTCAGCGTGGGGCGCGCTCTTGGCATTGCCCTTCTGGGCGCTACGGCGCTCAGCTTCGTCACCCCGGCAGGCGCCGCCAATTACAACTGGCTCACTGCCCGCGGCACCGATTCCGGCACGGTGAAAGCCGTGCTCGCCGTAGCCGAGAAGTTCAAGGAAACGCATCCGGAGTTTTCCATCACCGTCGAGGCGATCCCGGATCGGCCGGCCTACCTGCAGAAGGTCAAAATCCTCGCGACCGGCAACCAGCTGCCCGACCTGTTCGATGCCGACGCCGAGCCCTATTTCGCCGATATCGTCGGCAATGGGCTGGTCGCCAATGTCGGAGCGATCCTCGACGAGGTCGGGATCACCGACAAGTTCTACAAGTTCGCGCTCGATTACGAGCGGCTCGACGATGGCAGCCTCTACCTGATCCCGTTCGAGGCCAATACCGAGTACTTCTGGTACCACCCCTCGATGTTCGAGAAGGCCGGTATCGAGGTGCCGAAGACCCTCGATGGCATCCTCGATGCCTGTTCGAAGCTCAAGGCCGCGGGCCTCACCCCGGTGTCGGTCGATGGCAAGGATGGCTGGCCGGTCTATCGCTACCTGTCGTTCCCGGCGTTCCGCGAAACCGGCAACCAGTTCCTCGAGCAGCTGAAGGGCGGCGAGGTGGCGATGAACTCGCCGGTCGGGCTCGCCTCGGCGAAGTACCTCAAGGATATGGGCTCGACCTGCTTCCAGCAGGGGTTTGCCACTGCCAACTATACCGATGCGCTCAACCTCTTCACCAGCGGGCAGGCGGCCATCTATTACATGGGCACCTGGGAAATCGGCACGATGACCAACCCGGATGGCACGCTGAAGGATGATGTGGCGTTCTTCACCCTGCCGGTGATCGAGGGCAAGAGCGCCACCCAGCCGACCGATTTCTACGCCCATTCGGGCATCGGCACCGCCATCAAGGCCGGCTCGGATACGGCGGAGCTCAAGGAGTTCCTGAAATTCCTCGCCGATAATTTCGGCGATGCGGCGCTTTACGACAATAAGTTCATGCCTTCGATCAAGCCGACCATCCGTCCGGATCTGGCCGAGATCTACAAGACCGCGCTGAGCGATATCGAGAAGGTCGGGACCTATGTGAAGGTCTGGGACGTGAAGCTCGACGCCAATACCGTCGACGTCCTCTATCGCCAGAGCCAGCTGCTGGCGCTGGGCGAAATCACCCCCGAGCAGTTCGCCACCGAGATCGACACCTCGATCCAGCAATACGTCTCGAGCCGGTAGCCCACCCTATCACCGAGACGTTGGCCCCTCTCGCTCCCGGCGAGAGGGGTTTCACCACCCCCCACAGGTTGCAATGGTCAGAAAACCTCTCACTGCCTGGCTGTTCGTGTTGCCGGCGCTGCTGGTGTTCACGGCGCTGGTGATCGCGCCGATCCTGTGGTCGATGTCGCTGAGCCTCGTGCGCTGGAACGGGCTGGGGAAGCAAGTCTTCGTCGGCTTCGGCAACTACCTGCAGATGCTGCGCGACAAGGTGTTCATCGAAGCCTTTTTCAACACGCTGTTCTTCAGCGTCGTCGGCTCGGCGGTGCAACTCTTCATCGGCATGGCGATGGCGGTGTCGTTGCTCTCTATCCGCTCGTTCCGCAACCTGATCCGCGTTGCCTATTTCGTGCCGGCGGTGGTTTCGTCGGTGGCCATCGCGCAGATCTTCGGCCAGGTGCTGGCAGTGCAGCCCGAGGGGCTGGTCAACGCGCTGCTCGGGGCGCTGGGGCTCGGCCAGTTCAAGGCGGCCTTCCTCTCCGAGCCGAAGCTGACGCTGCTGATCGTCACGCTGGTCGATGCCTACAAGTTCTGCGCCATCTACATGGCGATCTACTATTCGGCGCTGATCTCGATCGACAGCGAAATGCTCGATGCCTCGCTGGTCGATGGCGCCAACTGGCTGCAGCAGCTGCTGCTGGTGCGCATCCCGGCGATCCGCGCCACCATTGCGGTGACCATTGTCCTCGTGGTCAGCGGCACGCTCAAGGGGTTCGACGTATCGTTCGTCCTGACCGGCGGAGGACCCGGCGCTTCGAGCGAGCTGGTCTCGACCTATCTCTACAAGTCGCTCTTCAACTCCTCCAATTTTGGCTATGGCAGCGCCATTGCGGTGTTCCTCGCCATCGAATGCCTGCTGGTAGTGATCGTCTTGCGCTGGGCACTCCGTTCGGAAAGGGGCGCGACATGAGCGCCATCACCACGCGCCGCGGCTCGCTCCTCAACCTGTTGCCCTGGCTCGCCGTCGGCTTTTTCCTCGTCGTGCAGCTGCTGCCGCTGGTGTGGATCACCATCGCCTCGGTGAAGACCCCAGCCGAGCTTGCCGGCACGCCGATGTATGCGCTGCCTGCCAGCATCGATTTCGGCAACTATGTTCGCGCCTTCGCCACTTCGCCGTTGCTCAAATATATCGGCAACAGCGCGCTAGTGGCGCTGCTGACCATCGCCTTCACCGTGGCGCTGGCGGCGCCCGCTGCCTTTGCCATCGAAAAGCTTCGCTTTCCCGGCGCGCAAAAGGTGCTGGCCTATTTCCTCATCGGGCTGATGATCCCGGTATTCGTGGCGCTGCTGCCGACCTTCCTCGCCTTCAACCGCATCGGGCTGCGCGATACCTACTGGGCGCTGATCCTGCCGCAGGTGGCGTTCAACCTGCCGATGGCGATCTACGTCTATACCGGCTTCATGCGGAACATCCCCGATACGCTGATCGAAGCGGCGACTATCGATGGCGCTTCGACCTTCCGCATCTTCCGCTCGGTGATCCTGCCGCTCTCGACCAATGCCACGGTGACCATCGCGGTGTTCAACTTCATGTTCGCCTGGAACGAGTTCGTTTTCGCCAACACGTTCCTCACCAGCCCGGCGCTGAAGACGCTGCCGGTGGGCCTGCAGGATTTCGTCGGCCAGTATGGCAAGACCGATCTCGGCGCCACCTTCGCCGCGATCGTCGTTTCCATCGTGCCGACGGTGCTGCTCTACCTGTTCCTGAACCGCCGCGTCATTGACGGGATGACGGCGGGAGCCACCAAGGGCTGAGCGTTGCGCAGCCCGATAACAAGACCAACCTCGTCGAGGAAAACCATGAGCAAAGAAGTGCACGCCACCATCAATGCCAGCCGCGATTTCGGCTACCAGGCCTGGGACCGGATGATCCTCGGCCACTTCATCGAGCACTTCCACACCCAGATCTATGGCGGGCTCTACGAGCCGGGCTCGCCGCTGTCGGACGCGGATGGCTTTCGCACCGACGTGCTCGCCGCGGTGCGCGAACTGGGCGTGCCGATCATGCGCTGGCCGGGCGGCAATTATGTTTCCGACCATCACTGGTACGAGGCGGTAGGGCCAGAGCGGATCCCCTCCTACAACAAGGCCTGGCGGGTGGAGGAGCCCAACACCTTCGGCACCGACGAGTTCATCAAGTGGTGCCGGAAGGCCGGGGTGGAGCCCTATATCTGCACCAATGGCGGCAATGGCACGTCGGAAGAGATGTGCAACTGGGTGGAATATACCAATGGCTGGCGCGACACCCGCTTTGCCCGGCAGCGTCGCGCCAACGGCAATGACGCGCCCTATGCCGTGAAATACTGGGGCATCGGCAACGAGAGCTACGGCGATTGGCAGATCGGCGCCAAGACCGTGGCGGAGTGGGGCCCCTATGTCGCCGAATCCGCCAAGATGATGCGCGCAGTGGACGAGGAGATCGTGCTCTCCGCCTCGGCGGTGCCCGATGCCGAGTGGACGCTGGCGCTGCTCAAGCATGCCGGCCGCTACCTCGACCTGGTGTCGATCCACGGCTACTGGGACATTCTCCACGGCGTCGACAACGTGAGCGATTACCTCACCTGCATGATGGCGACGGAAAACCCCGAGGAGATGATCGAACAGACGCGCCACGTCATCGCCACGGCGGGCTTTACCGGCCGGGTGAAGATCGCCTTCGACGAATGGAACCTCCGCGGCTGGCACCACCCGGGCGGCAATTCGCCCGAGGCGCTGGCCGCCCGCGAGCGCAACAACATCCCCACCACCTACACCATGGCCGATGCGGTGTTTTCAGCGTCGTTCCTCAATGCGTGCCTGAGGAACGCCGATGTGGTGACCATGGCCAATATCGCGCCGACGGTGAACGCCCGCGGCCCGATCTTCGTCCACAAGGATGGGCTGGTGAAGCGCACCACCTTCCACGTGCTGCGCATGTATCACGAGGCGCTGCGCGCCAATGTGGTGGCCGCCGCGGTCAACTCGAGCCCGCTCGAGCACAACGGCAAATCGGTGGCGGCGGTCGACGCGATCGTCACCGCCGACGAGACCGGCCATACCGCCATCGTCAGCAACCGCCACCCGAGCGCCGGCGCCAGGTGCCTCCTGAAGCTCGACGGCATCCCGGTTGCGGGGACGCTCGCGGCCGAGATTCTCGAGGGCGACGGGCCGGATAGCTACAACAGCATCGAGCAGCCCGAAGCGGTGTTGCCGCGCCGCGCGACGCTCACGGCGGTGGAAGGCTATGTGGAGATCCCGCCGCACTCGGTGTGCGTGCTGCGCTGGTAGGGCGAGCCCGCCACCCCCGCCTCAGTCCTCCCCGTTGAGCCGCCGGCAGGTCTGCGCTGTCTGGCGGTCGGAGCCATAGTCGTAAATAACGTTGCGGTCGTTCGGGCCGTCATAGCGTTCGGCGTCCCGCATCCACAGCAGTTCGGCGCTCGCAACATCCCGGTCGCGGCCGGCTTTGAGGTCGGCGCGCCGGTTGAAGGTGACGAGGCACACCAGTTCGCCGCCGGCGTCGCGCGGCGCGAACAAATCGAACAGGCGGCCGCCCGAGCCGAACCCGACTTCGGAGGCCCGGCCGATCAGCCGCGGGTAGCCGTCATCACCGCTGTCGCCGCGATCGGCGACCGCGGCGCGCCCGCCCGGCGCATTGTAATAGTCGGCGGGGTTGCCGTTATCGGCGAGGAGGTTGGCCGAGACCCAGCCGCCGGAAATCCGGCACCAGCCGGCGGGGTCGCACGCGTTGACCGTGACATTGTCGCCTTCCGCCAGCTTGCCGACCACCGGGTAACTGGCGCCGGGGCCGGAGCGGATATTGGCGCCACTGATCGCCTCGGCCGCAGAGGCGCTGCTGGCGATGAGCCCGGCAACGAGAAGGGATCCGAGGAGGAAGAAAGCTTTCATCGTCAGCGCATCCTGTGTTGTGACGTAGCCCCGCCGAACGCTTCAACTGCCGAGGCTGTCAGGAAGTTCCATCGCGCGCTCGCCGCGCCGGCTTGCGGTTCGCCCCAGCGACGCCCATGTTGCCTCGCCGATTGCCGGCGCCGGATGGCGGCGGGCCTCGCCGGCACCGTTCGCAGGGAGAGCGACCGATGACCTTGGCACGACCGTTCCGCATCATCGCGCATCGCGGGGCGAGCGGCTATGCGCCGGAAAACACCATGGCGGCTTTCGAGCGCGCCGTGGCGATGGGCGCCAGCGAGGTGGAAACCGATGTCGCCTTCACCCGGGATGGCCGGCTGCTGCTGTTCCACGACCATACGCTCGAGCGCACCACCAATGGCGTCGGGCTGCCCGAGGATTTCACCCTCGCCGAGTTGCTCGAGCTCGATGCCGGCTCCTGGCACGACCCGCGGCTCAGCTGGGATCGGGACTATGCGGGCGAAAAGCTGATCACGCTCGAGCAGGTGCTCGACCGGTTCGGCGCGCACCTCACCTACCACATCGAGCTCAAGAAGCCGATGCCGGGGCTGCCCGAGGCGGTGGTGGCGGCGCTCAAGGCGCGCGGCCTCGCCGGGCACGCATTCCTGTTTTCGATCGAGGATGAGGCCGGCCTGCAGCGGGCCAAGGCGCTGGAGCCGCGGCTGCGCATCGCCTGGGCGCCCGAGGCGCTGCTGGCCAGCGACCCCGAGGGGGCCGTGCAGCGCTGCGCCGGCAACGGCTTTTCGATGATCACCCTCAATGCCACCAACCAGACACGCGATATCGTCGCCCTGGCGCACCGGCTCGGCCTCGAAGCGCGGAGCTCGGGGATCTCGAACCGCGACAAGATGATCGCCGCGACGGAGCTGGGCTGCAACGGCATGACCATCAACTGGCCGGACTGGCTGATCGATTATGTGCGGGAGCGGCAATCGGCATGAGCGGGCCGTGCCCTCCCAGGGGGTGCCCTCCAACTGCACCGGCGCAGCAGTCGGGACGCTCCCCCTTGGCGGGGGAGAAAGCGAAAACTCGGGCTTAGCGCAGTTAGGTCCTTAGTTTTTGCCAGAGCGGGGGTTCTGGCAGCCCCCACCGCCCATCACGCCGCCAGCTCCTCCACCTGGCCCGGCTCCAGCTCTACCGGGGTGGGCCGGCCGAAGAGATCGAGCAGCACCTTCAGCCGACCAAGCGATTCCACCGCTTCCACCGTGCCGGCAAAGCTGGTGAAGGGGCCCGCGGCGATGCGGACCGGCTTGCCGGTCAGGCGCTTCTGCATGGCGCTGAGGCTCTGCTTCACCGTCTCGCCGCGGCGGCGGCGGGCGGCATCGGTGTCATCGAGCAGCAGATCCGCTTCGGCTTGCCGGAGCGCCAGCACGTCGGAGGTCGGGATCGGCTGCGGCGGGTGCGGCCGGCCCGGCAGCAGCTCCAGCACCGGGGTGCAGGCCAGCACCTTGGAGGTGTCCTCCAGCCGCTCGAGCGTCACGAACAGGTAGCGCGGGAACAGGCAGAGCGTCGTGACCTTTCTCACCCGCAGCCGGCGGTTGAAGCGCTCGATGCGGTATTGCGGCAGGTAGGCCTCGAAGCCCGCCCGTTGCAGCTGGCGCAAGGCTTCGCGCTCGCCCTTCGCCCGTGTCCGCACGGCGTACCACTCTGTCATCTCCGCTCTCCTTCAGCTGTCGGTCGAGGGCGCGCAATGCGGCCCGGATTTCTGCCATCGCGGCGGTGGCGCCGAGGCCGCGATCGGAATATTCGGCGGTGACTTCACGGATGCGCTCGATGAAGCTCTTGCGCCCGCCGCCGCGGCGCTCGGCGCCGGTCTGCGACCAGGTCATGCCGCCTCCTTCGGTGCCGCGCGGCACCCATCCGGCCCGCACCAGCACCGCACCCGCCCGAGATCGCCGGCGCGCATCGCGTCGCGCAGGCTGCCCTTGCCGTAGGGCGCATGCGGTGAGCCGCAGCCATCGCAGCGGCGCACGAACACCCGGCACCCCGGCGCGGCTTCGACAACGCTGAGCGGCATCACGACCTCGCCCCCGCGAGCAGCCGCACCCGGCTGGGCCCGCGCCAATCGTCGGTGCGGCCGCCCAACGCCACGGTGCCTTCAGGCGGGCTGTCGCCCATCCGGTAGCGCACCAGTAGCGGGCCCTCGGCCAGCGCGCGGGCCGCCTCACCCAGGGCATCGGCCAGCGCCGCGAGGCGTGGCGCGGTGGGCGGAAAATCGGGGTTATGCCCCGCCACCTGGCCACGGAGAAATGCCGTGCAGGCCGCCTCGATGGCCAGCACCGGGCAATGCTCCACGGCGCGGAGATAGGCCATCGCCGTCGCCTCGCCGATCGCCGACTGCGCGCTGGGAAAGCCGGCCAGCAGCGTTGCAATCGCTTCGAGCGCGAGGCCCTGATCGCGTCTATTCATCCTGCATCCTCCGGGCTTGCTCGAGCAGGGCGGCGGCGCCCTTGCTGCTGCGACGTGGTGACGCCGTGGACGGACGTGGTGACGCCGTGGACGGACGTGGTGACGCCGTGGACGGACGTGGTGACGCCGTGGGGGCTATTGGGGGGAATCTCGAGTCTTCAGTCTCAGCACTGGGCAGCCCATTGGCCGACCCACTGGGTGCGCCGGATTGCGCTGTGGGGTCAGCCACTTGCGCCCAGCGGCGGTTGGCCGATTTGCGCCCCAGGTTGGCGCGCTCATTATCCTTGACCATGCGGCGCGACAGCACGATGCCCGTGCTCGCCATGCTGAGGACGCCGGCTTGCCGAAGCTCCGTCATAAGCGCGCGAACTTCGTCCACCGGCACCCCTGTCATGCGAGCCAGGGTTTCGTCTCCGATCGCCGTGCCGTTGAGCACCAGGTGCCCATATGGCTTGGCCTCGTGCATGATGCACAGGCATTCGATCCACAGCCCGCGCGCCGCGAGGCTGACGGCTCTGAGTGCCGGGTCGCCCCGCCAGGCAGCGGGCTGGAACTTGAACCAGGGGAGGCTCATCGGGCGGCCAGCTCCGCCTCGTAGCGGCGGATGTTGTAGAGCACCGTGGTATGGTCGCGGCCACCGAGGTGCCGGGCGATTTCGGGCAGGCTGATCTGCCGGCCATTGACCAGCACCTCATGCCGGATGCGCCAGCTCGCCTCGCGCCGCGCCGCCGTCACCGGGGCCCGACGCGACGAACCGGCAAGCTCGGCCCGCTCGATCCCGTGCTTTTTCACCACGGCATCGATGATTTCGCGGGCCGTCACCAGGCGCGGCACCGCGGGGCCGTAATCCATCGTGTCGTAGGGCGCCGGCTCGCGATAATCCGGCCAGATCTCCACCGGCATCGGCAGCGGCGCCGACCGCGCCGCGTGGAACGGCCGCACCGTGAGGTTGGAAGCGGGCAGGGGGTGTTGCGCGGCGCGGCGGATGCGCGCCTCGCGGGCCCGCCGCTCCTCGGCAAGGCGCTGCTGGCTGGGTGTCGCATCGGCGGCCCGCACCGGGGCGAGGCGCGACTGGCGATAGAGTAGCATCGGGGCACTCCTGGGCGTGGCGGTGGCGTGCACCGGCACGGGGCGCGCCGGCGGCGGTGGATGGTCTGGTGGCTCGCGGCTTGCCGCGGGCTAGTGCGTGAAGTCAGGGCCGGGCGATCAGCCGACGGCGACTCGAAGCTGGAGGGCTGTTGCCTCGCTGCTTATGGGGACAGAAACTGAGCATTAATGCACAGCATGTCAAGCTAGAATGCACAATGCATTCGTGCATAAAGGTGCTAGCCTGTGCATATGCCAGAACCCAACCAGCTCGCCGTCGACTACATCCGGCACGTCCTCAGCCTCACGGGGCTGTCGCCGACTGGCCTGGCGCTGAAGGCCGGCATTTCCTCGACCACGCTGACCCGGCCGCTGAACTCGGCCGAGTACAAGTTCGCGCTCACCAACACCACGCTGCAAAAGATCGAGGCGGCCACCGGCATTGCCTTTCTCGGCTTTGCCGCGGCCCATGCGGCCGGCGAGCTGCCCGCCATCTATCCGCCCAGCCTCGCCGAGCCGCCGGCCCCGCGCACCGAAGGCCAGCCGGTGCGCTATGTGCCCGGTGAGCAGGTGGTGCTCAGTGGCCGGCGCAACCGCCTGCCGGTGTTCTCGGGCGCCATGGGCGGCGACGGCAAGCTGATCGTCAGCTCCGATTTTGTCGATCACCTCGCCATGCCCGCGGCGCTCGAGGGGGTGCAGGGCGCCTATGGGCTGATCGTCGATGGCTCATCGATGAACCCGGAATTCTGGGAAGGCGACGTGGTCTGGATCAACCCGCATCTGAAGCCAGCCCGCGGTCGAAACCACGTATTCTTCCACACCCCGCCCGGCGGCGAAGATGCCGAAGCGATCATCAAGCGGCTCAACGGCTGGAACGATCGCGAGTGGCAGCTCGAGCAATGGAACCCGGCCAGGCAGTTCACCGAATCCCGCCGCATCTGGCCGATCTGCCACCGTGTGGTGGGCAAGTACGAAGCGCCTTAGAGGCTAAGCACCGGCGGCGCCCCTGATCCTCCCCCGCGTGGCGGGGATGCGGATGAGGGCAAGATGCCCTCACCGCGAGGGGACCCGCCGAAGGCGGTGGGGGTGGCCAACCTACGGCAATCACCTCTCCCACCCAGCCGCTCGTCGCTCCGCTCCAAGCAAGCGTCGCGTCGCCCAGCCCGCCGAGCCTCGGTCCTCGCCAAGGTGATCCCCGGCTGCGGCCCCAACCCCGATGCCCACCTCCCCTTGGACGGGGAGGCAAGCGAAGCTTGGGCGCGCCAGCGACCTAGCGCAGCTCGGGGGGTGGGCAGCAGCCACTGCGCCGCCAGCAACCACCAGGCGACGCAGCTCAAGCCGCCGCCTCCGCCAGCAACTCATCCGAAACCGCCCCCAGCCGGCAGATCACTTCCGCATCCTGCCACTCCCCGGTTGAGGGGTCGCCGCTGCGCGAAAACGCCACCGCCGCCATGCGATCGAGCATCAGCCGCTCGCACAGCGCCCGGGCATAGCGCGCATTGGGCACCTCCCGGCTTTCCTCGGGGATCGGATAGCCGTTCTTGCCGCGCAAAAACCCCTGCACCACGTAATAGGTCACCACTCCGCAATCCCTCAAAGTTCACTGTTTGTTCACATTCAAACACCACGGCCAGCCCGGAGTCGAGTCGCTCCCGTGACTGCAGCGTGATGTGCAATCCTGCACGGGCTTGCTTGACGATAACTGTGCATTAATGCACTGATCATTGCATCGCACCTGGAGCCGGCAATGACCTCCTACCTGATCGCACGCGGCCCCTGGCCCATCGACGCCGCAACCATCCGCCACGCCCTCGGCCTCAAGACCACAGCCCTCGACCTCCTCATCACCGCGGGCATCGCCTCGATCTGCACCATGAGCGTCCGCCCGGTGACCAGCGAAGTGTGGGACGTAACGCTGGACGAGGAGCCCGACCGCTTCGGCGTGCCGGTGTCAGTCAGCGCCCCGCGTGAGAGCAGCTCGGATCGGCGGTTGGTACGGCGGGTGGAATATGTCGCCGATGATCTTGCGGTGGCGAAGGCACGGGAGCGGGTGGAACGCTGGTGCCGGAACCAGCATGATATTGCGCTGGCCTTGTTGGCGGAGGGGGCGGGGCAGGGGGAGGTGGGCGAGGCGTTGGCGGAGGTGGCTTGAGGGGAGCAGAAGCGCACGCCTCAGAAGCGGCTCTGCATCAACCTCGAGACCTCGTTCTGCACAAAATCGTAGGAAACGCTCTGGGCATCGAACCGTTCGAACAGCTGGGAGACGAGCGGGACGAGCTGGGCGGCCAGGTCTTCGCGGACTCCCTTGATCGGCAATTCCGCCTCGAGCAGCACTTCGTCGCTGTGCGCTGGGCGGCCCTCCATGAACAGCCCTGCAAGCGGATTGGCCCAGCTCTTCAGCAGCCGTCCTCGCAGCCCCGTGTAGAGCACGCGCAGCTTCACGTTGAGTGTTTCAGGATCTGACTTGGCGAGGAGGTCAGCCAGCCGGCTGGCATGCAGGAGGATCTCTCCCAGACGCCAGATCGGCAGCGTCGCGTCGAAAACCGTTCCCGGTGGAAAGGTCTCCTGCGCATCCTCCTGATACCCTCTGATCAGGAACATGCGCCCAGTTGGCACACCGCGCCAGAAGTCGCAGTGCGCGGCATCCGAAAGGTTGCGGGGCGCGAGGTCGTCAGGCGGAAGCCAGGTTTCGATGGCACCGTTGACTTCTCGCGGCCGTAACTCTTCCCGCGTGAGGAAGATGAAGGCCGGCCAGCCGGTATATTTCTGCTGCGCCGCACGGCGCAGCATGTCTTCGAACTCACCCGTCGTCGGCGTCTTCAACTCGCCCTCGAAACAATAGTCGGCGCGATAAAAGCCGTCGGGAAAGCGCGCCGGGCTATCGGTTGGAAGCTGCTTCACCAAACTCTGCCAGCGCTCGATGGATTCGCGCAGGAAGCGCTCCTGAACGCCCGCGGCGACAGGCTCATCCATCAGCCCGACGACACGCAGGATGTCGAACGCCTTCGCGAGGCTCAACGTGGTTTCTCCACGCTCGAACGAGGCCATGGTCGGCGCGCTGACGCCGGCGAGCGCCGCGTGCTCGCGTTTGGTCATCCCGGCCTCCTTGCGACGCTCGATGGTCTCGTCGATCAGCTGTTGCCAGTTGAGCAGTTCTACTCCGCGAACAGGCGCAGGCATTGGTTCCTCACGATCTCCGCAAAGCGGCTGGCAAAGCCATTGGGCGGCTCACCTGACGGCGGGTTGATTGGGTGCTTGTCGATCTGTTTCTTCAGGTCGCGCAGCGCCAGCTCCACCGCCCGCTCATGCAGGCCGATCGCGGCACCGAACTGGCGGAACAGCGTTCCGCTCAACTCCTCAAGGTGACGACGTTTGCCGAGGATCGACAGCCCGAAATGCTTGTCGAGATCATCGTAGAGGGCGGTGTTCAGCACATCATAGACGGGTGACAACCGCAGACCGTCGCGGGTTTCCAGCAGCGAGAAATTCTTGAGGTGGGCGTCGCAGTTGGCCAGCGCTGCAAAGACCACGAGGCGCCGGAACAGCTTGTCGAGATCGATGATCGGACGGGCCGAGTGCTCCCGGATAACGCGGGCGACTTCTTCGTAACTGCTGTCATACTTGCCGGCGTAGTCGAGGCCGCGGGGCTTCACCAACACCTGCGCAAAATCCTCGAGGCGGAGCTTTTCGCCGCCTGCGGTACGATCGAAGCGCGTTACGACAAGCGCGATCTCGCCGCCAACAGGCGCCGTGGTGAACTCTGTCACCTCAGCCTTGCCGAGAATTCTGGCTGCCCATTGCAGCGAGCGAAGCTCGTTGCGGACGAGGCTGTTTTCGCCCTCGGAGTTGAATTTCGCGATATAGGGGGCAGGGCCGCCCTTGCCGGCCGGCACGAACCTGTCGCCGTCGCGCACGATCAGCAGTTTCTTCTGGACACCGGAGAGCGTCCTGCCGGGCGTCGGAGCGCTTTCCTCGATCTGCGGGAGATCTGCCTTGTCGAGCGGACGCACCCCGACTGCCCCGATGCAATCCTCGCCATAGGCGAGCAGCAGGGCAAAATCGTTCTGCTCATCCCTGATATGGGCGCCGCGTGCCTGCTTCTCGCGCAGCCAGCCTTCCGGCCCCAGATGCTGGAAGAACGGGTGGAGGCCGTTGGCCCAGTTGTGTTCGCGCTGCGTCGCGGGCAGGCAACTGGCGATGTCGCCTTGCCAACCCGCATTGTAGGTGAAGCGGCTCCCGCCCGTCACCGTCTGTTCGAGGGTGCCGGCTGGCTGGTCCTTGAACAGGACTTCCGCGCGGTGCAGGTCTGCAGCTATGGTTTTCGCCTCGGGGTTTTTGACGCCGTTTGCGTTCTAAACGAAATTATGGCTTCATCATACGCCACCCTTGGTTCTTTGTGAAGCTATGGCTTCTCATCTGTAATTTGCATCTGAATGGTGAAGCTATGGATTACAGATTGGCAGGATTGTCTTAGAATCAAGCGACATGGAAGCCAAGATTTCAACCACCGCGGACAGCGCCCAGGTCATGCCGCGCTGGTGGCCGAGGCGAAGGCGTTGCTGCGCTCGAACTCCATCGTGACATCGGCAACCGCACGGTAGAGGTTGGGAACCTGGCGATAATGGTATCCGGCCGCCTGCTGCGGCTCGTTCATGGCGCGGGCGGGTTGCCTCGATCGTCGGGGGCTTGATGCCGCCGGCGAGTTCCTCTTCGGTCAGCCCCCAAGTGTATCTGATCAACCGACGGTCAGTTCATCGGAAACGTGGGTCACGCCGGGCGTTGCCCAGGCAGTGTCCTCCACCAGCCAGCGCTCGTTCCAGGTCTTGACGCGCCCCTTGAGGGTAACCGTGTCGCCGGCGACATCCACCTTGATGTCATGAGCTTCGACTTCCGCGTTGCGCCTCAAGGCGTCCAGGATCCGTTGCTTGACGTCGACCGGGGTCGCTCGCGGTCTGAGCTCGATCTTGTTGCTGACTCCGATGACGCCGTTGAGGTCGCGGATGGCATTGGCAGCGCCCACCTTCTGGTAGTTCCACTCGAGCTTGCCCGAGAGGGTCACCCAGCCTTGTTCGACCGTCACCTGGACCTTGCCGTCCGGAACGAGGGTGCTCCATTTCAGGGTGTCGAGCACCCGCTTGGCGATCTCATCGTCGGCAACGCCCGGGCCGCCCGGATACCGCACTTCGATCGCTTCGGCGATGCCGCGAACGCCCTTCACCCTGGCGACGGCCCGTTCGGCCGCCTGTTTCTGGCGGTAGTCTTGCACGTGGCCGGAAAGGGTCACGATGCCGTCCTCGACGGCAACTCCAATGTCATTGGCATCGATCGACGGCTCGAACTCGAGTTCGTCGAGAATGTTCTGCCTAAGGCTGCTGTCACTCATATTGGTCCCACTCGCTGTGCGGGCGGCTTGTGCCGTCAGCCAGAGAAAAGAGCACCAAACCCCATTGCGATGCTTGATCCAGCTCAAATGCCGAGCCGGCGCCGGCCTCGGCAACCATGCTCGTTTGACGCGGATCAAACCCGGCAGGCCATCCCGGGCCTAGCTTTGTTGCGTTCAGCAAACGGAGGATCCGATCATGGCTGAGACCAAGTTGCCCGTGCAGACTGAGGGCAAGAAGACCGCTGTGGCACCCGCCTGGCATCCCTTCGACGACCTTCGCCGCGAAGTTGACCGGTTGTTCGAAGATTTCAATGGGGGGTGGCTCAGGCCGTTTCGTCCGAGCCTTCCCACGCTCGAACTGCTGCGTGGCGAGGCGGCGTGGAACATCCCGGCGGTCGACATCGTCGAGAAGGACAAGTCCTTCGAGATCACGGCCGAGTTGCCGGGTATCGATGAAAAGAACATCGAGGTGACCCTGCGCAACGGCAACATCGTCATCAAGGGCGAAAAGCAGGAGGAGAAGGAGGAGAAATCCCAGGACTACTATCTGCACGAGCGGCAGTTCGGCTCGTTCGAGCGTAGCTTCGCGCTGCCCGAAGGGGTGGTCCCCGACAAGATCGAGGCCAACTTCCACAAGGGTATTCTGACCGTGTCGCTGCCCAAGGCGGCCGAGGCGCTGAAGCCCGAAAAGAAGATCGCCGTAACTTCGCGCGGGTGAGCCGCTCCGGGGCTGCCCTGTCCGGTCATGGCGGGGGCGGCCTCTCATGGCTTTGATGTGCATCTGGCCAGCTGTTCGCGACGAGTGCTGACACCTATCGCATGGGAGATTCCGATGAAGAACATCCTGGTGGCTACTGACGGCTCGGTGCTGTCCGGCAAGGCCCTGGCAAAAGCGATCGACATGGCGAAGCGGTTCGGCGCCAGCCTTACTATCGTCAACGTCCTCGACGTCGTACCGGTTGGTCAGTCGCTGAGGCGCTTCGCCCAGGCGGAACTGCCCGCAACGACCCTACAGCCACTCTCGCTCCCGCTGCTGAACCGCTACGGCATCACCTCGGTCGAAGCCGTCGAGACGTTGGATGCGCAATCCTGCGCGGTGGCGCAACTCGTTTCCGATCGGATTCTCGCCGACGCTCAGGCAGTGGCTGCGGCTGCGGGAATCAAGGAGGTGAGCACGGTCTCGGCAGCGGGAGAACCGGCGCAGCAGATCGTTGCGACCGCCAAGACGGCCGGCGCCGACCTTGTCGTGGTCGGGCGTCGCGGCTTGAGCGGCCTGACCGAGTTCGTCCTCGGCAGCGTATCGCAGAAGGTGTTGCACCATGCACATACCGACGTGCTGGTCGTCGCCTGAGCCGGCGAGCCGACCCGGTTCCAGCTCAAACGCGGCCGGCCTGGCCTAGATGGGTTCGATCGCCGTGACCCGATAGGCCCAGACGTCTTTGCCCTCGACCACATTGATCAGGCAGTTGACGCGGAACCGGACGGAGGCTGCAAAGCCGTCGGATCGCGCCGGGTCAGCTCCGTAGCGGACGATCCAGGCGCCGAGCGGGTCGCGGACGAGATTGCCCATGCGATCATCCTGGCCTTGCTCGAAGCGCCGGACCGGCCATGTCGAGGGGGCGCGCGACAGCATCAGGGCGTCGATCTCTCCGTCGCGGTCAAGCGGCAGGGTGAACTCGTATCCCGTGCCTGGATCACCGCTGAAGCATCGCAGTTGCGGACACCGCTCCAGCCGCACCCGGCTGGTTTGTCCACGTCGTGCGTCCGGCAGTTGGGGTAGCGCTTGATTGGACATCGACCTCTCCTTTGCCACAGCAAAGCAGGTCGGCTCGGGCGGGATCTTGATCTGGCTCAAGCCAGTTCGCCTGCACGGGCGCGCTGGCCCCCGCGGCAGGCGTCTGCGAGCAACAGGCGACCCCGGTCCGAGAGCCACCTGGGACCGGGGTCTGCACCTCGGTTGCACACGGTGGGTGCCCGGGGTGCTGCATGGAACGTGGCCCATGCCTGCCCAAAGTGCCCTATTGCGGCCGGGCAGCCTTGATCATTGTCAAATCCGGGCGGCGCGACGGCTTGAGCTACATCAAGGGCGACCTGACCTCCGCTGCTAGCGTATCGGCCAGGCAAGGAGCCGATAGATGAACATTCAGAGCGTTCTGGTCAGCCTCGAGCCGAGGCTCGCGCCGACTACACTGGGCGCGGCGGTCGATATTGCCCGTCGCTTCAGGGCGACCCTCTCCGGGCTTGCCGCCGCAGAGCCCTCCCCGGTGCTCCTGGAAGGGCCAGCCGGCTTCGATCAGTATGCCGCAGCCCGGGGCGAGATCGAGGAAGCGCTGATCCTGGCCAAGGCCGATTTCGAAGCGAGAGTGCCGCATGATCTGGTGCGCTCCTTCACCAGCTCCATAGAGAACCCCACCCAGGCGCTGCGGCGCGCGTCGCTTGCGAGCGACCTGCTGATCGTTCAAGCCCGCGCGGGCTTGCAGGATTACAGCGCCCACCCCGAGATCGGCGAGCTGGTTCTGACCACCGGGCGGCCGGTGCTGGCACTCGCACCGACGGGAGCAGGCATGAAGGCCAGCAACATCGTAATTGCCTGGAAGGACACCCGCGAGGCGAGGCGCGCCGTCGCCGACGCCCTGCCGTTCCTGCGCGGCGCCGATCAGGTGCTGGTCGCCACTGTCGATGACGGCGACTATGCCGGCGAGCGGGGGCGCCTCGACACCATCGTATCCTGGTTGCATCTGCACGGCGTGTCGGCGCGGGGTGAAGTGCTGCCGCTGGGGCAGAGCCTTGCCAGTACCATCCACAATGCGGCCACCGCGATCGGGGCCGACCTGATCGTCGCCGGGGGATATGGCCATAGTCGGTTAAGGGAGTGGCTGCTGGGCGGCATGACTCGGGAGTTGCTCGAGCACCCCACGATCAACCTGTTCCTGTCCAACTAGCCCCCTCGCCACGGTCGAGCGCATCATGCTGAGCTATCGCATTTCCGCCCGGAGGACAGACAGTCATGGGAGCATTGCCATGGCCAAGTCCGCACGGCTCGTCCTCGATACTGACCTTGCGGGGCGCGACGACGCCATGAACCCGGTCGAGTTGCTGCTCGCAGCGCTGGCGGCCTGCATCATCAAGGGTATCGAGCGAGTGGCGCCGATGATCCGTTTCAGCTTCGAGGACGTGCAAGTCGAGATCGACGCCGAGCGTCAGGATGCTCCTCCAAAACTGGTTTCGGTCAGCTACCGGCTGCTTGTCAGGAGCGCCGAGAGCGACCAGCGATTGGAACTGCTCCATACCAATGTGCGCAAGTACGGCACGATCTACAACACCCTGGCCTCTGCCATCCCGCTCAACGGGACGATTGGCCGCCTGCCACAAACGTCTGAATGAATCTGGGCCACGCACGGCGCTGGTACCGCGATTCAGCCGTCACACGGCGGCCACCGATAGAGTGGCCGATCCTGCGCTACTGCTGCAGGGGAAGCAAAGACGGAAGCTTCGATACACGCGCCACCCAGGCCTCTCGTTGCCGGGGCGTGAGTTCCTTGACGCCGCCTACCCGAGTAACTCGCACTGGGTGCATGCCACAGATCTCGAGTGTGGCGTACCTGACGGCATTGATGTCGGCATCGCGATATCTGGTGCGGAGCCATGACGCGGTGGCGTCCGACGTCGTCAGGATGTCGGCTGATCGCCCCTCGAGCAGCTTGCGCCAGAACGGGTCGTTCACGTCGTGGCGGAAGGTAAACTCGGAATACAGCGTCCGGTCGAAGAACCCCTTGAGCAGAGCGGGCACGTTGCCCCACCAGACCGGATAGAACAGTGCGAAGTGTTCGCACCAGCTCAGGTTTTCCTGGGCGGCGGCCAGATCATTCTCCAAGGGCTGAACGCGTCGAAGCCCGCAATGCAGGATTGGGTCGAAGTCCAGCTCGGCGAGGTTCCTGCGCCGCACCTCATGGCCGGCCCTGGCTGCCGACAGGCAGTAGCTATCGGCCAGGCGGCCGTTGAAGCTGTCAATGTCGGGGTGTGCGTAGAGGACGTGGATGCGCATTGGAGCCTCCTTCAGACAGGAGGGCATCCTGGCCAAGTGGTTCCGGTCCGCATTGATCGGCGTCAACCGGCGTCGGCGCGCCGGCCTGATCGCCGAGGGGGATGACACCCCAGCCGGCCGCTTGATCCCGGTCAATTCGTGGCGCTGTCCGGCGCGCAAAGTGCTGTGATGACGAACTGGCATGTCATCACCGGTGGCCCAAGCTCTGGCAAGACGACGATGATCCGCCTGCTGGAGCAGCGCGGCTACCGTACGACTATCGAGCACGCGCGCCACCTGATCGACACGCAGCGGATCACGGGCCGCACTGTGGCTGAGATCCGCGCGAACCAGCGGGAATTCCAGAAGGCCGTGCTGATGATGCAGCTGAAGCAGGAACAAGCACTTGATCCCGACGAGTTGTGTTTCCTCGATCGTGCCCTTCCCGACTCTCTCGCTTACTATCGCTATCTGGAGCTTGAGCCGGAACCGGAGCTGCTGGCCGCGCTCGAGATGGCTTCCTACCGGAAAGTGTTCGCGCTCGATCTGCTGCCCCTGGCGCCGGACTATGCGCGAACCGAGAGCGTGCCCGCCCAGCACCGGATCCATGCGATCCTGATCGAGGTCTACGAGGAGCTCGGCCACCTCGTAGAGAAGGTCCCCGTGCTTCCGGTCGAACAGCGGCTCCAGTTCATCCTGTCGCGAGTCGAGGTGCAGCCGGCACCATCGCCTTCACCGACTACCGCAATGCCCTGAGGGCGTTCAGGATAACCGCGACATCGATGGCTTCCTGGAATAGGGCGCCAGCGACCGGCGGCAGGAATCCGAATGCCGCGAACAGCATTCCGGCAAGCGACAGCAGCAGGCCGCCGGCGACGCTCTGGGTGGCGATGGTCCGGGTACGCGCCGCGATCTCGAGTGCGCTCAACACCCGGCCGAGACGGTCGATGAGGATCACCACGCCGGCTGTCTGGGATGATGCGGCCGACCCGCGGGCGCCCATCGCCACCCCTACGGTTGCCGCGGCCAGCGCCGGCGCGTCGTTCACACCATCGCCGATCATCATGGTTGGCGCCTGGGCCACTTCCTGGCGCACTACGTCGCGTTTGGCCTGGGGGGAGAGGTCGCCGATAGCAGCGCTCAGCGATATTCGGGTTGCGAGCGCATCCACCACGTCCTGCCGGTCGCCCGAGGCGAGCACGATGCGTTGCACACCCTGCCGGGCGAAGCCGACGATCACGTCGGCAGCGTCGTCCCGCAGCGGATCGTGCAGGACGATGATGCCGGCGAGCTGGCCGTCGACGGCCGCGGCGACCACGGCGGCGCCGGGCTCCAGCCCCGCCCTCAGGGTGTAGGGATCGCCCGTGCTGCGGGCGGCAACGTAGCGGCTCCCTCCGGCGGACAGTTCGTGTCCGTCAACCCGGCCGGTAATCCCGGAGCCGGTTTGTTCGCTCACCGCCGAGGGAGGCGTGAGCGCCAGCCCTCGACGGCGCGCCTCTGTAACCAGCGCCTGCGCGATGACATGGTTGGAGGCCTGGTCGAGCGAGGCGACAAGGCGCAGCAGCTCGTTGGCGTCCCGGCTCCCATCGGTCGTGCGAATATCGGCGACGTGTGCCACCCCGTGCGTGAGCGTGCCGGTCTTGTCGACGATCACGGTGCGGATGCGGCTCAGTGCCTCGAGCGCCCCGCCATTCTTGATCAGGATGCCCTGGCTGGCGGCCCGCGAGATGCCGGAAATCAGCGCCACCGGCAGGGCGAGGATCAGCGGGCAGGGGGTCGCGACCACCAGCACGGCGAGGGCTCGCAGGTGGTCGCCACTCAACCACCAGGCGGCGCCGGCGACTGTCACCGTCACCAAGAGGAACCACACTGCGAGGCGGTCGGCGATGCGCACCACGGGCGCCTTGCTCTGCTGAGCCTGTTCCACCAGTCGGACGATGTGTGCGTAGGTGCTCTGGGCGGCGGGACGCGTGACCGTCATCTCGAAGGCGTCGCCGGCATTGATCGAGCCGCTCAACAGGGCGTCGCCCACATTGCGCTTCACCGGCAGCGGCTCGCCGGTCAGGGCCGCCTCGTCGACCACCGCGGTCGTCCCGACGACTGTTCCGTCCACCGGCAAGGTATCGCCGGCCCGGATCAGGATCAGGTCATCGGGAACAAGCTCGCCAATCGGAACCTGCTCCAATGCACCGTCGCGCTTGCGCATTGCCATGCGCGGGACACGCCCCAGCAGCGCCGTCAGCTCGCGCTTCGCCCGCCCTTCGGCGAACTGCTCAAGCAACTGGCCGCCGGCATACATAAGCCCCACCACGTTGGCGGCGAGTGCCTCACCGAACAGAAGCGCTGCGCTCATCGAGAGTGCGGCGACCAGATCGAGCCCGATCGAGCCCCGACGCAGGCTGGTGACGATCTCGACAAGCAATGCGAGCAGGACGGGTACGGTGGCGCCCGACCAGATGATGCGCGACACATCGGTCGCACCTGCGATGGCGGCTACGCCACCGGCGGCAAGGCCGGCGATGGCCAGCACCACCAGGCCCAGCCGGGGCGAGATCGGCAGGGCGGCAAGCCAGTCTGGCCTTGATGCGGCGGTACTGTCGGTCACTGCGCCCCCCGTCGTGGCAGTTCGATCACCGCTTCAACTCCGCTGGCGCTGCTGGCGATCGGTGAGTTGAGTGTCAGGCGTCCGCCTGCCTGCTCAATGATGCCTCGGGCTATGGACAGGCCGAGGCCACTTCCTTCGGCGGTGGTTCCACCGCGCACGAAGGGCCGACCCAACCGGGCGAGCTCTGTGGGGTCCAGTGCAGTCCCATCGTTCTGGATGTGCAAGGTATGCCGCGGGCCGATGAACACCCGCACCTTCGTCGTGGGATCACCGTGTTTCAGGCCGTTTTCGATGAGGTTGCGCACGACGATGGCGAGCCCGTCCGGGTCGATGGCGGCGAGAAGACTCGTTGCAGCGCCAGGGTCGAACACTACCCGGTCCCGCCACGCCGTGGTGGCGTTGATATCTCGAACCACCATGCCCAGCACCGGCAGCTGATCGATCTCGTTCTCGGCCGTGGCGAAGCCTGCTTCGATGCGTGCGAGCTGCAGCAACTTCTCGGATAGTTGTGACAGGCGTTTGAGGGCAGCCTCGATCTCGCGCACGCGCTCTATTCCCGGCTTGCCCGCGAGCTCATCGGCCAGTTGCTGGGTCTGGGCCAGGGCACCCGCGATCGGGGTGCGCAGTTCATGGGCGCTGCGGGCGGCAAAGGCCCGTTCGGCATCGAGCGCGGATTTCAGCCGCTCGAGCAGGGCGCCGACCGCATCTGCGATCGGCGCGAGTTCGGCTGGGTGGCGGTCCGAACGCAGCGGCTCCAGGTTGCGGCTGTCCCGTTCGGCGATGTCGCGGCGGAGCGCCTGAAGCGGGCGCATGGCCAGCCGCATGGCCAGCCACACGCCTGCGGCGATCAGCGGAAGCAGGGCCAGCAAGGGCAAGCCGAGCGCCACGATGCTATCGCGGAATGCAGTGGCGCGGCGATTGCTCAGCTCGATGATGACGATCGAATAGCCGGAACGCGGATCGTCCAGCGTAAAGGTTCGTTGCCCTTTGAGTTCGCCGAGGCCGGTCGTCAGCTCGCCGTCTACGGCGTCGGCAGGCGCATGCTCGTCGCGCAACACGACGGCGCCGTCATTGTCGCGGACAAGATAGGTGAAGCTCGCGTCGTGGAGGACACTATCTCGCGGGCGGTCGTCCTCGTCGCCATCGCCATCCTCACGTTCGCCGCTGACGATCAATCGGTCGACCCCATGGTCGCGTTCCCGTAGATCATGAACTGCGAGTGGCAGCAGCCGCAGCGCACTTTGGCGAAGGCTGTCGTCATAGGCTTCGTTGAGTTCGTGCTGCATCACTGCAACCGAGATGGTGGCGGCGCCGACCCACAACAGGGCCATGCCGGCGCTCAGGCCGAGCGCCAGCTGCAGTGCGATTGACGGGCGGCGGCTCACTCCTGCACCTGGTAGCCCAGCCCGCGACTGGTATGAACGAAATCGCGCCCCAGTTTCTTGCGCAAGCGGCTGATATAGACCTCCACGGCGTTGCTCTCGATCTCGGCGCCGAAGGCGTAGAGCGAGTCTTCGATCTCGGACCGGGTGACGATAGCACCACGGCGTGACAGCAGCCGCTCCAGCACCGCCCACTCGCGGGCCGTGAGGCTGATCGGCTTGCCATCGACGCTGACCCGGCGGTGCGCCTGGTCGACTGTAACCCCTGAAGCGACCAGGGTGGGTATGGGGCTGCCGCCATAGCGCCGGGCGACGGCGGCGATGCGGGCCCCCATCTCGGCCAGGTCGAACGGCTTGACCAGATAGTCGTCGGCTCCGGCATTGAGCCCTTCGATGCGGACGGCGACCTGATCCTGCGCCGTGGTGATGATCACCGGCACTGCATTGCCGGCTCCCCTGAGCTCGCGCAACAGGTCGAGACCGCGGCCGTCGGGCAGGCCAAGGTCGAGCAGGACCAACTCATAGGGTACCCCGGCGAGCGCATGCCGGGCATCATCGATCCGCTGCATCCAGTCCACGGCATGGCCAGCCGACAGCAGGAAGTCACGGATGGCCGCGCCCAGTACGTGGTCGTCCTCGATCAACAGTATTCGCAAGGGGTTCCGAGCTCCTTGTCTGCGCCTAGACCCGCAACCTTACGCCAAGCTGAACGAGAAACCTCTGCCGCTTCAGGCTGACGTCAGGTTGGCATGTTCGAACGTCCATCAGGATTGCACACGATGGAGTTTGGCAGATGAAGAAGCTTGCCGCGATGCTGATGCTGGCGACGGCGCTGGTGGCGCCCGCCACGGCCTGGGCCAGGGAAGTGACGGTCGAAGCACAGATGGTGCGTTACTCGGGTCGGCCCGCCTATCTTGCCGTCTATCTCACAGACCCGTCCGGAACCTATCACTCGACGCTCTGGGTCTCCGGCCACAAGACCAGGTATTACGGCACGCTGCGCGGCTGGGCCCAGGGGGTGTCGCAGGCCGGTTCGCTCAACCTCGACGGTATTACCGGTGCCAGCGTCGGCGGCGGCGAAACGCTGACCGTGCACGCCGATCTCGCCGATGCGCTGATCGATGCCGGCTACGAGGTGCATGTGGATACGGCCGTCGAAGATGGCGGGCAATATACCGACGATGCCGTGATCGCAGTGACATCGGCCCCGACCACGGTCGACGGCACCGGCTACGTCAGCAAGCTCTCGATCAGCATGTAGGTGAGGCAGATGCGTCGCTTGCACGCCCTGGCGGGCCTCATGGGCCTGGCTCTCGTCCTCTTCATGGCCATTACCGGTTTCATGCTGTCGTTGCAGCCGGTGCTGGAGACCGTCGGCGCCGCGCCGAGCGTCGGTACGCCCAGCGTCGCCGCAGTCGCAGCGCGGGTGACCGAAGCGGTGCCCGGCGTCGAGCGGCTGGTGCGACTGGCCTCAGGGCAGCTCGTCGCCTATGGCCGCGATGGGGTGAGCCGCACCGCCGAGATCATCGATCCGTCGAGCGGGTCAGTGGTTGGCGCCTATGCGCCTTCGCCGGTGTTTTCCTTCATCTCCGAGCTGCACCGTTCGCTCTTTTTCGGCTCGGCCGGTCACGGCATCGCCGGCCTCGGCTCCCTCGCCATCCTGGTGCTTTCGGTGAGCGGCATCGGCCTGCTGGTCCGCAAGATGGGCGGTTGGCGGCAGCTCCTCACGGTCGCCCGCGGTACCGCAGCGCAGCGACTGCACACCAATCTCGCCCGCGCTGCAGGGCTGGCGCTGCTCCTTACCGCGTCCACCGGCATCTACATGTCGGCAGCCTATTTCGAACTCGTGCCCAGTTCCGGCTCGGAGTTCTCCTTCGCGCCCACCGGCGCCGGCGGGGCGCCGGCCCCCATTGCCGCGCTCGACGGGCTGGCACGCATTCAGCTGAGCGATCTGCGCGAGTTGGTCTTCCCCGCTGCGGACGATGCCAGCGACGTGTTCACCGTCACTACCGGCGCCGGCCAGGGCTATGTCGACCAGGCGACGGGCGCGATGCTCTCGTTCACGCCCAACAGCGTCTGGCAGCAGGCTTACGAGCTGATCTACATGCTCCATACCGGCCAGGGGGCCGCGGTGCTGGCGGTGCTGCTCGGCCTGGGCGCTCTCGCCGCGCCGGTACTGGCGGTGACCGGTTCGGCGATCTGGTGGTTGCGCCGCCGCAGCATGCCGCGCGTTGCACACAATGCGCCGTGGCGCGATGCCGATACCGTCATTCTGGTCGGCAGCGAGTCCGGCAGTACCTGGGGTTTCGCCGCTAACCTGCACGAGACGCTCGTGGCACAAGGCTACGGCGTTCACCTGGCTGGAATGAACGATCTTCGCCGCGTCTATCCCAAGGCCGATCGTCTGCTGGTCCTCACCGCAACCTACGGCGACGGGACGGCGCCCGCCTCGGCGCGGCAGTTTCTGGCGCGGCTCGGATCGTTCAGTTCGCGCCCCGGTTTCGCAGTGCTGGGTTTCGGCGACCGGAGCTTCCCGCAGTTTTGCGGTTATGCATCGATCGTCGAGGCCACGCTGGCCGAACGCGGGCTCGAGCCGCTTCTGCCGGTCTACGGCATCGATCGCCAGTCCCCTGCCGAGTTTGCCGCCTGGGGCAGCATCCTGGGCGAGCGGCTCGGTATCACGCTTGCGCTCTCCCACGTGCCGCCTCGCCCACGCACCAGCCGGTTGGTGCTGGACGAACGTGCGCTGTTCGGCGTCGAGGTGCAGGCTCCGGTCGCGATGCTGCGTTTCGCCATGCCGGATGGCCGTCCCGGGTTCTGGTCGGGTCAGGGAAAGCTGCCGCATTTCGAAGCCGGGGACCTCGTCGGCATCCTGCCGCCGGGCAGCGACGTGCCGCGCTACTATTCGATCGCCAGCGCCTCGACCGACGGCGTGCTCGAAATCTGCGTCCGCAAGCAGGCAAGCGGCATCTGCTCTGAATTTCTGCATGCGCTCGTTCCGGGTGACACGGTGGAGGCCTTCATCCGGCCCAACCCTGATTTCCGCCCCAACCGCAGCCGTCGGCCGCTGATCCTCGTCGGGGCAGGGGCCGGAGTCGCCCCGCTCGCCGGGTTCGTCCGCGGCAACCGGCATCGCCCGGTTCATCTGTTCTTCGGCGCCCGTGATCCGGGATCGGACTTCCTCTATCGCGACGAGATGCAAGAGGCGCTGGACGAAGGGCGCCTGACGTCGCTCACGACCGCGTTCTCGCGCGTGCTGGGTGGCGCCTACGTGCAGGACCGGCTGCTCGAGGAAGGCGCCCGGGTCCGCGAACTGGTCGAGCGAGGCGCCCAGATCATGGTGTGCGGCGGTCGCGACATGGCGAGCGGCGTACGCGAGGCGATGGACGCCTGCCTCGCCCCGCTCGGCCTTTCCGTCGACGCCCTGAAACGCAAGGGACGCTATCTCGAAGATGCGTACTGAAGCCAAGCTTGTCCGGCGGATCCTCAATGGGCCCACCATGGGAACCCGCTATTCGATAGCGTGCTTCGCCGATGAGGATCTGCCGCTTGCCGAGCTGCACCAGGCGCTGCAGCGGAGCGTTGATGCCGTCGATGGGCAGATGTCGACCTGGAAGCCGGACTCCGATCTGATGCGGCTCAATCGCGCGCCGATCGGGACGTGGTTCGACGTGCCCGAAGAGCTCGCGACCGTATTGGCGGCGGCGCTGCAGGTCGGCCGTGTTTCCGGCGGCGCCTTCGACATCGGCGTCGGCGACCTCGTCTCCGCCTGGGGCTTCGGCCCCGGTAACGGCGCGCCCGATGCCGAGGCTATTGCAGTCGCCGGGGCCGGGCAGCGCCGGCCGGCGCATCTTGCCCTCGAGCTCGATCCGATCGGCAGGCGGGTGCGCAAGCATGCCCCGCTCTCACTGGACCTTTCCGGCATCGCCAAGGGCTACGGCGTCGACCAGCTGGCCCGGGTGCTCGAGCAGCAGGGCGTTACGAGCTACCTGGCCTCGATCGACGGCGAGTTGCGTGCGGGAACGCCCAAGCCGGATGGGTCGGGCTGGCGCGTCGCCCTGGAGAGCCCCGAATTCGGATACAGAACCGCGGCCGGGGTGATCGAGATCGCCGGCGCGGCGCTCGCCACGTCGGGCGACTACCGTCACGTGGTCGAGCACCGTGGTGCGCGATACAGCCACACCATCGACCCGCGGCGGCACGCGCCGCTCCGCAACGGCGCGGCTTCGGTAACGGTCCGCGCGCCGACCGCCATGCAGGCTGACGCCTGGGCCACAGCCCTGATGGTTCTCGGTCCCGAGCGTGGCAACGAGCTCGCGCCGGGACTTGGCCTCGAGGTGTTGTTTGCCGAACGCCAAGCCGATCCGGCCCACCCTGACCAACCGACTACCCCAGCCCCTGAAAGGAGGAGCTACCATGACCAGGACTATCGTTAGGCTCGCTGCAACCGCATGCGGGATCTGTGTACTTGGCGCGTTGCCGGCATCCGCCGCCGATATCCGAGGCGAGCTTACGCCCGACCTAATCTACGACCACTGCCTCGCAGCGGGCGTGGGCAGCCAGACCGAAGGGGTATTCAAGTTACCGGACGGACAGCGCATCACCGGTTCGGTGCTCTGCACGGCACAGGATCTCGTTGCTGCCAGGGCCAAGCCATCGCGCCATCGCGATGACGACGATGATGATGACGATGATGATCACCATGGCCAGCGCGAGGGCGCCGGTTACGACGCCTGACCTAGGACGGGCGGGGCTCCGCAGCCCAGCCTAGACGACGGTACCGAACAGGGCGCCGATGGCAGCCGTGATCAGCATGGCAAGGGCGCCCCAGAACACGACGCGGGCGGTCGGCTTCCACGGCGAAGCCCCGCCCGCGGCGGCGCCGAAAGCGCCAAGAGCGCCAAGGAATACCAGGGACGCGAGGGCGACGGCCCAGATCAGCCAGGCGCCCGGCGACAGGAGGACGGCAACTAACGGCAATGCCGCTCCGACGGCGAAGGTCACGGCCGAGGTGAGCGCCGCTTGCACCGGGCGCGCGGTGGAAACATCCGACAGGCCCAGTTCGTCGCGAGCATGGGCGGCCAGCGCATCCTTGGCCATGAGCTGGGTGGCGACTTGAGCGGCGAGCAACTTATCGAGGCCGCGCGCCACGTAGATGGCGGTAAGCTCGGCGTGCTCCGCGGCAGGCTGGTTGGCCAGTTCCCAGGTCTCCTTGGCGAGGCTGGCCGCCTCGGTATCGGATTGCGAACTCACCGAAACATACTCGCCGGCCGCCATCGACATGGCGCCGGCGACGAGCCCGGCCACCCCCGCAACGAGGATGGCTCCCTTGTCCCCCGAGGCCGCCGCCACGCCGATGATCAGGCTAGCCGTCGAAACGATGCCGTCATTGGCTCCGAGCACGGCGGCCCTGAGCCAGCCGATGCGTCCGACCTGGTGATCTTCGGTATGGGTCTTCAGCCTGGTCATGAAATGTCCTCTGTCGCGGCAGTCGCCACCACATCGATGGGGCGCGCGCTATGCTGCAACGCCGAAGGCGCCGGCCGAGCGCCACAGCATATAGGCAGCCACGCCAAAGATGAGCGCTGCGAACATGAGGTTTAGCAGTCCGCGTTGCCGCGAGATTTGATCTGCCGCAAAGGCGCCGACAACACCTCCGCCGATGCCGCCGCCGACGAACACGCCCGCCAGCGGCCAATCGACGAGGCCGGATGCGGCATAGTTGAGCGCTGTGGTGAGACCGAAGGCCGCGACGGCGACAAGCGATGAGCCGACGGCCGCGAGGATCGGCATGCCGGTGGCAGCGATCAGCCCGGGCACGATGAGGAAGCCGCCGCCGATCCCGAAGAAGCCCGAGAAGGCGCCCGTCGCGGCACCGTAGCCGACTGTCCTGGGGGCGTTTTCGAGCGTACATGCCGCCGAGGCGTTGGTGCTCCGGCCGCGGCTTCGCACCATCAGGACACCCACGGCGATCATCAGCAGGGCAAACAGGAACAGCAGCTTCTCGCCGTCGATCAGCTTGCCGATACTCGAGCCCAGATAGGCGCCAGCCACGCCGGCGGAGGTATAGATCGCTGCGCAGCGCCAGCGGACGTTGCCGCGGCGGGCGTGGCTGACGAGGTTGGCCAGCGCATTGGCCGCCACGGCGACGGCGCTGGTGCCCAGCGCCAGATGCGGATTGGGGACGCCGACCAGATAGACCATCAGCGGCACGGCGAGGATCGAGCCTCCGCCACCGAACAGCCCGAGCGTCAGCCCTACCAGCGCACCGGAAAGTGCGCCGAGCAGGTATTGGAACGGTTCGAGCAGCATGGGTTTCGCCTGTCCGATGGCCAAGCCGCGCCTGGGCTCAGGAGGAGCTCAGCGGACGGCGCTCTTGATGGCGCTGTAGAGTGAGCCGGCGCGGGCGCCGGATCGGCAGTAGCCGAAGATCGGCTTGGGCAGGTCCCTGAACACCTGCTCGGCCCGGATCAGCGCGCCTTCGGTGAGGCCGCCCGAGACAGGGATGTGTACCGCGGCGAGGCCGGCTCTTTCCGCTGCGCCGGCGATCGCGGCAAAGCTCGGCTGGCCTGGTTCCTCCTGGTCGGGGCGGGCACACAGGATCGACTTGAAGCCGGCATCGGCGATTGCCTGCACCTGTTCAGGGGTGATCTGACCCGCAATGGCGAAGTCGGCATCGAGTTTGCGGTGGTGCACAGTCTGGTCTTTCTTGCTGGGGAAGGAAAAGGGCCACATGGTGGGTCTCGTCGGTTTGGGGTGGTCAGAGGGTGTTCACGGGCACCTTGAGGAAGGTGCGGCCGCTCTCGTCCTTGGGCGGCAGCTCTCCGCCACGGATGTTCACCTGCAGCGACGGAATGATCAGCCTGGGCATGCCGAGGGTCGCATCGCGAGCCGTGCGGAGCGCGACGAATTCCGCCTCAGTTATTCCGTCGTGGACGTGGATATTGTGCCGGCGCTCGTCGTCGACCGTGGTCTCCCACCGGATGTCGCGGCCGTTCGGACCGTAGTCATGGCACATGAAGAGGCGCGTCTCGCCGGGCAGGCTGAGGATACGCCGCATCGAGCGGAAGAGCGTCGCCGCGTCGCCGCCGGGGAAATCGGCGCGAGCCGAGCCGCCGTCGGGCATGAACAGCGTATCGCCGACGAAAGCTGCATCACCCACCACATGGGTCATGCAGGCCGGGGTGTGACCGGGAGTGGCCAGCACGTGCACCATCATGGCGCCGATTGTGTAGCTGTCGCCGTCCTTGAACAGCCGGTCGAACTGACTACCGTCGCGCTGGAACTCGGTGCCTTCATTGAACACCTTGCCGAACACTTCCTGCACCAGCTTGATGTTCTCGCCGATCCCGAGCTTGCCGCCCAGACGCCGCTGAATGTACGGAGCGGCCGACAGATGGTCGGCGTGGGCATGCGTCTCGATCAGCCACTCCAGCGTCCAGCCCTGATCCCTGATATGCGCGATCATGGCGTCCGCATGTTCGAAGCTGATGCGACCCGACGCGTAGTCGAAGTCCATCACGGAATCGATGATGGCGCAGGCAGCCGAGCCGGGATCGCGGACGATATAGCTGATGGTGTTGGTGGCCGGATCGAAGAACGGCACCACCTCGGGTCTGACGGTCAGATCGGCAACGGATGGATTAGGCTTGACGGTCATACGGTCTCTCCCAATGGTCAGGTCCGCTGGCGCTTGCTGCTCAGGCGCAATGCTGCGTAGATCGGGCAGAAGCTCAGGGCGGATGTTGCGATCAACACCCCGCCGACGACGATGGAGCCCCAAAATGCCGTGCTGCCCAACCAGATCGGCCAGCCGGTGAACAAGGGGGCGGCAATGAGAACTGCGCCGAGGATGAAGCGAATGATGCGATCCAGGGTTCCGACATTCGACATGGTGTGCCTTTCGGTGACGGGAGGTACGGGTACACTCTCATTGACTCATACATTCGAATATTCTAATATGTCAACATGAATATCGCAGAACTCGAACCCCGCGCCGACGAGGCGGCCGAACTGCTTGCCGCGATGGCCAATCCCAAGCGGCTGCTGATCCTGTGTCACCTGCTGGACGAGGAACTCAGCGTCGGCGAGCTTTCGGAGCGTGTGGAGCTGGCGCAATCGCCCTTGTCGCAGCATCTGTCGAAACTGCGCGCCTTGCGGCTCGTGGCGACCCGGCGCGACGGCCAGATGATCAAGTACCGCCTCGCCTCGGCCGGCGTGGCGAGCATCCTGAGCACGCTGCACCGCATCTATTGCATGCCGCTCGAAACACGTGGGGACGCCCGGGATCAATAATCACTATCGGGTGCCGGCTAGATGGATAGCGCGGCAAGGCCAGATGCCGATTGATCCAGGTCAAACGCTTCAGCCGGAGGTGGAGCAGCATCGGAGAAGCGGCGGCTACCCCTACGCCACCTCGAGTACCGGAGCGCACGATGACCAGGTTCGTCCACATCGACATCTCGGCGGATCGCCCGGAAAGGGCCGCCGCTTCAAGGATACCGAGGGCAACGTCATGGCCGTTCTCGAGAGCGTTCCTGCCAGTCGCCTGCAGGCAGGGCCGGACGACGCGCAAAGCGCCGCCTGATCAGCGCTCCCGTCGTCCCTCCCCATAGTCGCCGCTCCCGTCTCCCCGCGCGTCCCAGAGATCCAGCAGATTGGCTGTGGCGCACCCGCTCGTTGGTGGGGCGATACCTAGAGTTCCCCGCCTGCAGCGGTGGACACGACGACAGCGGTGCCGCTGACGATCGTATCCGCCGGGTGGAGGATGACTTCGTCGTCAGCCTCGAGCCCGGCGACCACCTCGGCAAGTTCTGCGTTGCGCTCGCCCAGCTCGATGCGCCTTGCCGTGGCTTTGCCATCCTCGACGATGAAGGTGGCCCAGTCGCCGCCGAGGCGGAACAGCGCCCCAATTGGGATGGTCAGCAGGTCTTCGCCCCGCCAGCGAACGATGTGCGCAGTGACGCGGTATCCATGCCCGAGGCGCTGCCATTGGCTGGGCGGGGTGAGGAGCCTGAGCGTCGCCGTCGTCCGCTGCTCCTCGATGCCGAGGGCCGAGACCCTGGTGACAGCCATCGGCTCGATCCTGACCAGTTCCGCGGTCAGCGGCGGGCCGCCCCAACCATCGATTGTCGCCTGAGCCCCCGGCTGGAGCTGCACGGCATCACGCGACGAGAGCTCCGCGGCGATCTCGAGATCGGTTGGATCGCCGATATTGAGGAGCGGTGTGCCGGCCTGGACGACTTGTTCACTCTCGGTCAGTACCTGCAGGATTCGTCCCGAAACGGGTGCCTTCAGCTCCACGCAGCATGCCTCTGCACTGCTGTCTCCGACGCCCTCGATCAGAGCAGCCTGAGCGCTTTCGAGTTCGCTCTGACGCACGCCAAGGCTCGCCTTGGCGCTCTGCAGAGCGGAAGTGGCAAAGTCGAGGTCGTACTGAGCCTTCTCTAGCGCCTGGGCCGAGATCAGGCCGCGCTGCGACAGTGAGATCGTGCGTTCGAGCGCCCGTTCGGCGAAGTCGAGCTGCCTTTGTGCCTGAGCTAGCTGGGTTGCAGCGAATTCAACCGCGGCGCGAGCTGTCTCGGCGGTGGCCTCGGCTATCCGTCGGGAGCGTTCGTCGAGCAGGCCCGGACCGGCGGGCTTGATGATCGCGACGATGGTCTGGTTGGCCAGCACGGTGTCGCCCGCATGCAGGCTCAGACGCTGCAACTGGCCCGAGACCGGCGCCGACACGGTGAAGACTTCGCGGATCCGGCTTTGACCTTCCTCTTCGACCATCACGTCGAAGCTCCCTCGCTCCACCCGCGCCGTTTCGACTTCGATGGGGCGGGGCCACAGGGCCCATGCCAGCCCGGCTCCGATGAGCAGCGTTGTGATAACGATGACTATGCGCCCGAACATGGGTCCTACTCCCTGGTCTTGAGCACGGCGATCATGTCGAGCCGGTCGACTCGACGGCGAACAACCAGGCCCGAAACCACTGCTGCCAGGCAGACAATCAGGCTGGAATAGGCATAGACATCCGGCCCGAGGATCAGGGCCATCCGATAGACCTCGTTGGAGAAGCCGGCGACCATGGCCAGCGCGATTAGGTAGCCGATCGCCCAGCCAAGCGGTTGAGCCAGCAATGTGACAATGGCGATCTCACCCAGAAGCAGGGAGGAGACCTCGCCGCGGGTGAAGCCGAGGACCCGCAGACTGGCCATTTCCCGCCCCTGCTCGGAGAGCGAGATGCGGGCGAAGTTGTAGACAACCCCGAAGGCGATCAGGCCCGCGAGGCCGACAAGCACCCCCATCATGACGAACAGGTTCTGGACTTGGGTCTTGCGGAACTGTTTCAGGGCGATCGACTGCAGCGCGATATAGCCAGCCGAAGGGGTCCGCTTGAGCACCGAGAAGAGGCTCGCCTGCTGCACCGGGTCGATCATCAGGTTTGCCCCGGATATCGCGGTGCCGTCACCGACCAGCCGGTTCAGCGCGTCGAGCTGCATGTAGGCGCCGAGCCCCATGAAGCCTTCCACCACATCGCTTATCGGAGCCGAGAACTCACGTCTGTCCCCTTCCAGCAGCCGGATCCACACCGTCCCGCCAGCCGGCACGGCGAGGATGTCGGCGAGCGTTTTCGACAGGACCAGCCCGCTCTCGGGCAGCGGAACGCCGCGCCCACGCTCGTCGACGATGCGGTTGAGATCAGCATCCAGTGGGCGGCCGATAATCGCGACACGACGGCTGATCTGGCCGTTGCTGATTTCGACGCCTACCGCCCGGTAGGGCTCGGCCCGGATCACGCCGGGCAGGCGCTCCACCGCGAACAGCGCCGACAAGGTGCTCTGGCTCTGGAACGCCAGCGTGGCGTCCTGCCGGTCTGCCCGGTTGAAGCTGAGCTGGATCATGTGCTCCATGGCACCGACCGTCCAGAGCGAGCCGACGAGGATCGCGACCGAGAGCGCAACGCCGAGTACGCCGCCGGCGCTTCGCCACGGCCATCGCAGCAGGTGGCGCAGCGCAACGACTGTGGTCTGTCGCAGGGGGAGCGACGACCTCAGTCCGTTTCCGACGACCTTGCGATAGTCGGGCGGCGCCGGCGGCGACATGGCGACAGCCGGTGGCAGCCAGGCCGCCTTGCGCACCGCGTTGATGGCTCCGGCAATGCCGGCGCCCAAGGTCGTTCCTGCGGCGAGCACGTAGGTGGCTGGATCGCGGCTGAAGAGCAGCAGCGGGAAGCTGTAGAACTTGGCGTAGAGAAGGGTCAGCTGGGTGCCCAGCCAATACCCGCCGACGAAGCCTATGACGCATCCCACCAGCGCGATCAGCAACACAAGCTCGACATAGTGCCGCGCGACCGCCCAGCTTGAATACCCGAGCGCCTTCATCAGCCCGATCTGCTCGCGCTCAAGCGAGATCAGGCGTGACAGCGTGATGTTGACGAGGAATGCCGCCACCAGCAGAAACACCGGGGGCAGCATCTGGCTCATCGCCCGCAGCCCGATGAGCTCGGACTCGAGGAATACATGCGAGATCTGCTGGTCGCGCCCGTAGGCTCCGCGACCGCCATAGGGGGCCAGCAGTTCGTCGAGCGTTTCGATCGCCTGCGGCTGCGAAGCGCCGGGCAGCAATCTGAGCGACAGGTTCGAGAATGCGCCCTCGAGGCCATAAGCGGCGGCCAGTTCCGCTTCCTGCATCCACAATATGCCGAAGCGGTGCTCATCGGGCAGCATCTCGCCCGGAGCCATGGCGTAGATGAAATCGGGCGACAGCGCGATGCCGGTGACGGCGATGGCGCGCAGCGTGCCATTGATCAGCACCTTGACGGAGGAGCCGGGAAGCAGGGCATTTGACCGGGCAAAGACCTCGCTGACCACCGCCTCGCCCGGTCCGTCAGGCAAACGGCCGTTGCGCAGGTAAATGCGGTTGAGCAGAGGCGCGCCGATCCGCGGCAGCGAAACGAGGAGGACCGACGCAGGCTCGGACACTCCTTCGATGTCTGCCGTCGCAACCCGCTCGATGCGCCCTTCGACCGCCAGCACTCCGTCGATTTCCGCGACCCGATCGAGCAGCGAACGCGGCGCCCGGGTCACGGTCGCAAAGACGTCGGCAAAGCGGTGCGTCTCGTAATAGGCGTCCCGGGTATTGGCGAGTGACTGGTAAGTACCCACGCCGATGATCATTGTTGCAACGCCCGCAGCCATGACCAGCGCAATGGCAATGACCTGCGCCCACAGACGCCGCAGCTCCCGCAACAGTTTGATGTGCAGCGCGCGCATCGCTACCAGCTCACTTCTGCGGGAGATTTGCGCACGGCATTGACGTCCGACGCGGCAATCCGGCCGTCGGCGAACTGCACCACGCGGTGGGCAATCTGCCTGATCGCAACGTTGTGGGTGATGACCAGCGTGGTCGTGCCGAGTTCCTCATTCACCTTGGTGAGAGCCTCGAGCACCAGCACGCCGGTTCTCGAGTCGAGTGCTCCCGTCGGCTCGTCGCACAGCAGCAGATCAGGGCGTTTGGCAATGGCGCGGGCGATCGCCACCCGCTGCTGTTCACCACCCGAAAGCTGGGCCGGGAAATGATCGAGGCGGTCGCCAAGGCCAACCATCTCGAGCGCCTGCTCGGGCCGCATCGGGTTGCGGGCGATCTCGGTTACGAGCTGCACGTTCTCCTTGGCGGTAAGGCTGGGGACGAGGTTGTAGAATTGGAAGACGAAGCCGACATGGTCGCGGCGATAGCGGGTGAGGCGTCCTTCGGAGGCCCGAGTCAGCAGGTCGCCGCGGAACCAGACGTCACCTGCCGTCGGCGTATCGAGGCCGCCGGCGATGTTGAGGAACGTGGACTTGCCCGATCCGGACGGCCCCAGGATGACGATGAACTCGCCTGGCGAGGCGCTGAAGTCGACGCCCTTCAGCGCCTGCACCTCGACATCCCCCATGCGATAAATCTTGGTCAGCCCCTTGGTGAGGAGCAGCCCATCGGATGCGTCGCTGGTGCGTTTGTCGTGCATCCGCAATCCTTGCCGCTATCGGCGTGGCAGCCGTTGATCTCGATCAAATGCCGCATCCCGGCCTCAGGCGCTGGTCCATCCCATGTCGGCGGGCAGCACCACACCGTTGATGTAGCGGGCCTCGTCGGAGGCGAGGAACAGCACGAGATTGGCGATATCGATGGGCTCGAGCATGCCGGGGTTCACGGCGTGGTAGGCGCCGAGCCGGCCAAGCGCCGCCTGGTACAGACGTGCCTGATCAACGCTCTGCATGATGTTGGTCGACACACCGCCGGAGGCCACCACATTGCAGCGCAGGCCGGATTTCGCATACTGGAACGCCGTGCTGCGGGTAAGCCCGATCAGCCCATGCTTTGATGCGGTGTAAGCCGCGCCAGCGGATCCCCCGCCAAGGCCGGCCACCGATGCGATGTTGACGATGGCGCCGCCGCCCTGTCCGAGCATCAGGGGCACGGCGCGGCGCATGGCGTACATCGGCCCGTCGAGGTTCACTGCGAGCACCCGCCGCCAGGTCTGGTTGTCGACATCTGCGACCGAGGCAAACAGGTCCATCACGCCCGCATTGTTCACGAGGATATCGATGCGGCCGAATTCGGTGATCGCGTGGTCCACCATTCCCGAGCACTGAGCCTCGTCCGAGACGTCGACGGTGATCGGTACGATGCTGCCGCCGATCGCCGCTGCCGCTGTCGCCACGGCCTCGCCGTGCCAGTCGGCGGCAACGACCCTGGCGCGCCCTGTTCGACGAACAGCCTTGCAATCGCGAAACCCATGCCGGAGCCGGCTCCTGTTACGACTGCAACCTTGTCCTTGACGCGCATGGCATTTCTCGTTCAGCCGCAGCCGGCCCAGGATGTCAGCGAGCGGCCGGTGGCTGCTTGATCGAAGTCAAGAAGCCGAGGCCCCGTCAGGGAAATGGGGCAACAGCACGGCTGCGCCCTTGATAGAGCCGGACCTGAGGTCCGCCAGCGCCTCGTTGACGGCGTCCAGCGGATAGGTTGTTACCGTCGTTGCCACTCGCAACGAACCCAGCCGGGCGAAGAAATCAGTCGCATCGGCAGTCGTCAGGTTTGCTACCGAGGCGATCTCCCGCTCCCCCCACAGGTCGGAATAGGGAAATGCCGGGATGTCGCTCATGTGGATGCCGGCACAGACGACGCGACCGCCTTTGCGTACAAGTTGCAGCGCCCGCGGAACGAGTTCGCCCGCCGGCGCAAAGATGATGATGGCGTCCAGCTCCTCAGGCGGCTGTTCGTTCGTTCCACCTGCCCAGACAACGCCGAGACGTCGGGCGAATGACTGGCCGCTCGCGTCCTCCGGCCGCGTGAAGGCATAGACGGCCACGCCATCGGCGCGTGCCACCTGCGTGATGATGTGCGCTGCAGCGCCGAACCCCATCAGCCCCAGCCGTTCTGGCTTGCCGGCGCGCCGATAGGAGCGAAAGCCGATGAGGCCGGCGCAGAGCAGCGGAGCAAGGTGCGCGTCGTCTCCTCCGGGCGGTAGCCGAACACAATTGGCTGCCCTCGCCACGCAGTATTCCGCGTAGCCGCCATCGCGATCATAACCGGTGAACTGCGGCCGGTCGCAGAGGTTTTCCTGCCCGGCGAGGCAGTATGAACACTCCCCGCAGGTTCCGCCCAGCCAGGGAACGCCAACGCGGTGGCCAGCCGCGAAACCAGCCGCGCTCGCGGCCACGATCCCGACGATCTCGTGTCCGGGCACGATGGGCAAGCGGTGCGCCGGTAGGTCGCCGTCGACGATATGCAGGTCGGTACGGCACACACCGCAGGCGGTAACTCTGATGAGCAGCTCGCCCGGAGCTGGGACAGGAAGCGCGATGTCGTCGAGGACCAGAGGACTTCCGGCCCGGTGCATCCGCATGGCGCGCATTGTTCCGCCTCCGTCGGTTCAGAAGGCCCCTGCGATCCGTCGCACCGGCGCGAGCAGCTTGCCCGTTTCCACCAGGACAAAGGAGCCAAGGGCCGCCGCGACGGCGATGGCCAGTTCGGCCCCGGAGGGGACGCCGAAGTGGAAGGCCTGCCGCAGCGCCGGAACATAGATCGCCAGCGCGATCAGCGTCAGGGTAACGGCGGCGATGGGCAGGAACAACGGTTGCAGCCGGGGCAGGGCGCCGGCGAAGAGCGAGTGCTGGCTCGAGTTGCTGAGCACGAGCCCAAGGTTCCCGATGATCGTCGTCAGGATCGTCATAGCCCGGGCCACGTCGTCGTCGACCCCCAGCGCCAGCGCTCCCGCATAGATGCCAAATGCCGCGACCAGCACGGCGCTGCCCTGTGCGAGGCCATACACCAACTGCGGCAAGGCCGCGACGCTTTCGCTGCGCCGACGCGGCGGACGCCGCATGATATCGGGTTCGGCCGGAGTGTCCTCGAAGGCCAGGGAAGACATCGAGTCGACCACCATCTCCAACACCACCACATGCAGAGGCCAGATGGCGATCGGCATGCCGAACACCACCGGGAGGAAGCCGAGCCCGGCAATGGGGATGTGCACGGCGGCGATATAGATGATCACCTTGCGCAGGTTGTCGAAGATCCGGCGCCCCAGCCTGATGCCCTCGATGATGCGACCGAAATCCTCCTCGAGCAGCACGATGCCGGCAGCCTCGCGCGCCACATCGGTGCCGCGCTTGCCCATGGCGATGCCGATGTCCGCAGACTTGAGCGCCGGCGCATCGTTGACGCCGTCCCCAGTCATCGCCACGGTTTCGCCGTTGGCTTGCAGTGCATCGACCAGTTGCAGTTTCTGTTCCGGCCGGACCCGGGCGAACACGCTGACCGTCCGGGCCCACTGTTCTACCAGCTGCGGGCTGGCGTCCCGCAGCTCATCACCGGTCACCACCTGCGAGGAGAGGATGCCGGCTTCACTGGCGATGGTTCGCGCCGTGGCCGGAAAGTCTCCCGTGATCATCTTCACCTTGACCCCGGCAGCATGGGCTGCAGCTACTGCGGCCGGTACGCTGGCGCGCACAGGATCCTCGAAGGCGAGGAGGCCCAGGTAGCGGAAGGCAAACTGACGCGGATCGTCGGGCAGCACCTCGGTGTCCCAGCTCGCCTCAGCCACCGCCAGGACCCGCAGCCCTTCGTTCGCAAGGCGATGGGCCCGGTCGACCACCGCGGCAGCGTCGCCGGGGTTCATCGCGCACAGGCCGACAACCGCTTCGGGCGCTCCCTTGGTCGCGACGAGCAGGCCGCCATTGCTGTCGCGCCAAACCTGCGAGATGGCGAGCAGCGTGCTCGTCAGACCGTATTCCCGCGCCAGGTCGATGTCCTGATCGAGGTCGGATGTCAGCGTCTTGTCGGCCAGGTCGAACACCGCCAGATCCATCGGGTCGTAGCCACCCCGGCGCGAGGCGTAACGGGCACCCCGCAGCAGCGGCACGAAGCTGGCGGGCAAGGCCTGCGATTGGCGGACGTCGAGCCGGTTGGCGCCATCGTCGAGATAACGCAACTGCATTCTGTTCTCGGTAATGGTGCCGGTCTTGTCGACGCACAGGCAGGTCGTGGCGCCGATCCCCTCCACGGCTGCCGCGTGGCGAACCAGCACGCCCGCCTGGGCGAGCCGCCAGCTGCCGATAGCGAGGAATATGGCAAGCGCCACCGGAAACTCCTCTGGCAGCATCGCCATGCCCAGGGCGATGCCGGAGAGGATGCCCTGCAGCCAGTCCCGCATCGCCAGGCCATAGTAGATCGCGAGGCCACCGCACACGAGGAGCGCCAGTATGCCGAACACGCGGACGAGCCGGCCTGTCGCCTGCTGCAGGTGCGTCTGCTCGGGAATGATGCTCGTCAGCGAGGTCCCGAGCCTGCCGGTTTCGGTACGTGCGCCGGTCTCGGTCACGCGGGCGACGCCGTGGCCATTGACGATGAGCGTACTGCCGAACACCCGATCGGAGAGGGACGCAGTTGCTGTCGGTGATGCGGTCTTGTCCACCGGAACGCTTTCACCGGTGAGCAGCGACTCGTCGACGGCGAGGTTGCTGGCCGCCAGCAGGAGACCGTCGGCCGGGACCCGCTCGCCTTCGTTGAGGATGACCAGATCGCCGGGAACCAGCTCCGCCGAAGGCAGGCGGATTTCCTCGCCATCGCGCCGTACGCGTGCAAGGGGGCTGGCCAGTTGCTTCAGCGCCGCAAGGGCGTCCTCGCTTCGGCGTTCCTGGATGAGCATCAGCGAGATGCTGAACACGGCAAACAGCATCAGCATGATGCCTTCGGCCATGCTGCCCAGGACGAAGTAGATTGTCGCCGCCAGCAGCAGCAGGATCAACATGGGCTCCCGGGCGAGACGCAAAGCTCGATCCCACAGTGTTGGTGGCCTGGTCGAGGGGAGGCTGTTGGGTCCGAACACGCCCAGCAGGCGTCGTGCCTCGATGCTGGTGAGGCCGGATTGGAGTTCCATCTCGATCGGCGCCACCTGCACGTCATCACTTCCCGGCCGACTATCGGCAACTGCAGGCTATGGCGGCGCGAGTCGCCCTCGGTTGATGCAGGTCAAGCAGCCGACATGGCGGGCGGCTTCTGAGGCGACGGCACAGCGATGGAGGCGGCAGCCGCTGGCGGCGCATCTCAGCCCACGAGAGGATGAGAACGGCTCGTTCTTCAGGGCTTCGGGTCACCCTACCTACCAGGCTGAGAGCGAACAGTATCCCCGGAGTTGCGGGCGCGGACCATCATGCCGGGCCGGGCTCGCCGAGCACCAACCGTACCCGGACAGCTTCGCTCGCGTCGGCCTCGGGAAGCCGGGAGAAGCCCAGGCGGGCGGCAAGCTCGAGCATCGCTGCATTCTCCCTGAGGATCAGGCCATCGATCGTGGCGAGGCCATCGGCCCGTGCATAGTCGAGCAACTGGCGCATCAGGGCGGTGCCCAGCCCTTTTCCCTGGAGGTCGCTGCGCACCATGATGCCGAATTCAGCGCTGTGATGGTCTGGATCCGAGGCGAAACGGCTGATGCCCGCGAGGTCGCCCGTTTCGGTCTCTAGCGCGACGAACGCGATATCACGGTCATAATCGAGCTGGCTCAGGCGGACGATCATCTCGTGTGAGAGCGACCGCATGGGTGTGAGGAAGCGCAGGCGCATATCTTCGGCGGTCACACGCTCGAGGAACCTCGGGTAGAGCGCCGCATCTGCCGGCCGCATCGGGCGAACAAGATATGCCTGCCCATTGCAGCTGAGCCGTCGCTCCCAGCCCGAAGGATAGGGGCGAACTGCCAGCCGCCGGTTAGGGGGCGCCTCGCGCAGCCGCTCGGGCGCGATCTCGATACGGGCGTCGAGCGCGATGGCGCCACTTTCGTCGACCAGCAGCGGATTTATGTCGATGGCCACGATACCCGGCTGCTCGACCGCCAGTTGGGAGATCGAGAGCAACGCCGATATCACTGCCGCCCTCGCAGCTGGCGGCCGGTCACGATAGCCCGCCATAAGGCGAGAGATGCGGGTCGCGTCGACAAGATCGGAAGCGAGGACCTCATCGAGAGGCGCCAGTCCCATCGCCGTGTCGCGCACCACTTCGACCGAAACGCCGCCGGCACCGAACACCACCACTGGGCCGAAGCTGGGGTCGGTGTTGAGCCCCAGCAGCAACTCGTGCGCGTGCTGCCGACGGACCATCGGCTGGACGGTGAAGCCTTCGAACGCCTCGAGCCCTGCCGCCGCCGCCCTGGCGCCGATCTCCGCTGCCGCCTGCTGAGCAAGCTCGGGGCTGGTCAGGTCGAGGACCACGCCGCCGATATCCGACTTGTGGGTGATCTGCCTGGCCAGCAGCTTCACCACCACGCCATCGTGTCGTTCGAGCAGTTCGGCAGCAATTCTGCCGACCTCCTGATCGGTTTTCGCAGTCCTCGTTTCGGGCACCGGTATTCCATAGGCCGCCAGCACGGCTTTCGCCTCAGGTTCGGTCATCACCGTTCGGCCTTCGCCAGCAACGTTTTCGACGATGGCCCGCACCCGCCGGGCGTCGCTTTGCACCGCTCCGGCGCTCGGTGGTACCCGTTCCAGCCGCTCACGCAGGTGGGACCAGCGGGTGAGAAAGTCCACGGCCTGAGCCGCCGCGGCCGGAGTGTCGACAGCGACGATACCCTTGTCGCGCAGGGCGGCTCTGGCTTGTTCGGCGGTCTGCTTGCCGAGCCAGCATCCGATGGTGGGCTTGCCGGCGATCGTACCGTTCGTGGCGAGGCCGGCAACGGCCAGGGCAGCGTCGAGCGGGGAGGAGAGGGCGGTTGGACAGTTCATCGCGAGCACGACGTCGACTGAGGCGTCGGCCGCCACGGCCGAAACGGCGGCGGTGTAGCGGCCCGGAGGAGCGTCTCCGATAATGTCGACCGGATTGGCGTGCGACCACGTCGCCGGCAGCGCGGCGTCGAGGGTAGTCATGGTGTGCGGATCAAGCGTAGCCAAGGTGCCGTTCAGATCGAGCAGGTCGTCGACCGCGAGGACACCGGCCCCGCCACCATTGGTGACGATACCGAGGCGCCCCGTCTTGAGCGGGCGGAAGCGGGTCGTGACCTCGGCGGCGTAGAACAGCTGCTCGAGGTTGCGAACCCGGATGACGCCGGCGCGGCGCAGTGCGGCCTCGATCACGGCATCCGACCCGGTGAGGGCGCCCGTATGGGTCATCGCCGCCCGGGCCGCCTCGCCGTGTCGGCCAGGCTTGACCGCGATCACCGGCTTGATGCGTGCCGCCGCGCGCGCGGCGGACATGAACTTGCGCGGCTCGGGAACCGACTCCAGGTACATGAGAATGGTCGAGGTGGCGGCATCCATCGCCAGCCAGTTGAGGCAATCGCCGACGTCGACGTCGGCCATGTCGCCCAACGAGATCAATTGGGAGAAGCCGAGTCCCTCGGCCGCCGCCCAATCGACGATGGAACTGACGATGGCCCCAGATTGGGAGATCAGCCCCAGCCTGCCGGCCTTTGCCGGCAGGTGAGCGAAGCTCGCGTTGAGCGAGACCAGCGGGGAGAGCATGCCGATGGTGTTGGGGCCGACGATGCGCATCAGATACGGCCTTGCCGCGTCCAGCATCGCCTGGCGGAGACCGCTGGCCGCATCGACGCCGGCCGTGATCACGACTGCCGCCTTGCAGCCGCGGCCGCCCAACTCGCCGATCACTCCAGGTACGGCATGCGGTGGCGTGGCGATCACCGCCAGATCGGGGACATCGGGCAGCTGAGCCGAATTGCGGTAGCAGGCGATGCCGTCGATCTGCTCGTATTTCGGGTTGACCGGGTAGATCGCGCCTTCAAAGCCACCGGCACGGATGTTCTCGAGCACGATCGCTCCGACCGACTGCGGGCGCTGGGACGCTCCGACGATCGCGACCGACCTGGGACGAAAGCACTGCTCGAGGTTGCGAATGGTCATGTCACAGCCGCTGGGGTGAGAGGGAAGCCGGCGGAGGTCCGCCTTGCGCATGCATGTCGGGCAGCATTTCCACGGCGGACAGGCTGGCGACTTGAGCCAGATCAACCGGCGCTGCCCGAGCCGTGATCTGCTCCCTGCCGGGTACAGGACGGCCGAGGAGACCGATCATGACGGCGCTGGTTCTCTACTATTCCAATACGGGGAACACACAGAAGGTTGCCAAGGGCCTCGCCGAACAGCTGGGTGCGGATCTGGCCGAGATCACCTGCCAGACCTATCTCGCCTGGTACGGGCCATTGGCGATGGCCTGGGACATCTTCAGCCGGCGCCCGCCCAAGGTGAGCGTGGTCGTTCCCGCGCACGCGCATTACGACCTGGTTGTCATCGGCGGGCCGGTCTGGGCCGCGCGCGCCGCCCCGCCGGTGCTGAAGGCGCTGCGGCTGCTGCCGGCTGCCGAGGCGGCGGCCGTGTTCGTCACATGTCGGGGGAACAGCTCGACCTCGCCGCCGGGCCCGGCACTCGCCGAGATGCAGTCGGCGATCGCCGCCCCTGTGGTGGCGAGCCGGATCTTTCGCGAAGAGGAAATTCGTGGCCCGTCCCTGGTCGGTGCACTCGCCGAATTTGCCGCCGAGTTGAGGTCAAAGGCTCCGGCTTGATGCAGATCAACCCGCCTCGCTCCGGCTGCGGCAGCATGGCCACAGAAACAGGTCAGGGGTTCTCCTATGGAACGCATCCACATCACCCAGCACACCTCTCTCGGCGCCTTCTGGTTCGCCGGTTGGCTCTTCACCATCGGCTTTCTGAAACTGCAGTTCTGGATGGGGCTGCTGGCCCTGTTCATCTGGCCCTATTTCCTGGGCACCCACTTCGTCGCGCAGTGAGGGGCACGCCGTGATCAACGATATCGCCGTCCACCTGACCGGCTCGAGCGAGGATGCCGCCCGCATTGCCCATGCCGCAGGGCTCGCACGAATCCTCGATGCTCACCTCAGCGGCATCTATGTCCACCAGTTGCCCGACATACTTTCCATCACTGATCCGAGCGGATCGGCCTTCCTGCAACGGTTGGTTGAACAGTCCGTCGCGCAGGCGGAAGCGGCCACCAAGGCGCTCGACAGCACCTTCGGCCAGCTTGGGCTGACCTATGAGCTCAGGCGCCTCGATGTCTATCCGGGCGAGGTGGGCAGCGAGCTGGCCAGCGAGGCCCGTCAGTCCGACCTGTTCGTCGGGACGCGGCCCTATGGAGACCCCAACAAGGGACAATGGATCGAGGAGGCGGTTCTGTTTCAGTCGGGCCGACCATGCCTCTTCCTGCCGCCGTCGTTCCAGGGCCATTCCAGCTACGACAACGTGCTGGTGGCCTGGAAGAACACCCGGGAAGCGGCCCGTGCCGTCGCCGATGCCGTACCTTTGCTGAAGAAGGCGAAGTCGGTGGTCGTCGCGATCGTCGATGAACAACTGGGCGCGGCCGAAGAACAGCGCCGCGCGCCGGACGAAGACATCGGACGCTATTTGAGCCGACACGGCATCAGGGCGGAGGTCCACATCATCGACGGCTGGACCAGCACCGGCGCTGCCCTGTGCAACGAAGCGGTCAGGACGGCGGCCGATCTCATCGTCATGGGGGCTTATGGACACTCGCGGCTGCGCGAGTGGATGCTCGGCGGCGCGACACGCGATGTTCTGAGCAGGGCGTCGGTGCCCGTCCTGGTGGCGCATTGAGGCGCCTCGAACACATTGCGCTTTGGGGAGGCGTCGCCGCGCCGGTGCTCTACATCGTCACGGTGCTCGCCGGCGGCGCGGTGCAGCCGGGATACGACCCGCTCACCGACCCCATCAGCGCGCTCACCGCAGCGGGACGTCCCGACATCAAGTGGATCGAGGCTGGCTTTGGCCTCTACAACCTGCTGCTCATGGCCTTCGCCACTGCTGGGTGGACGTTGGCTGATAGCGGGTGGCGGCGGGTGTTCGTCACCCTGATGGTCACGGCCAGCTCCGGCCTGCTGATGTGGCCATTTGCCATGGACATGCCGGGGGTACCGGTGTCGGCTGGGGGGCTGGTGCATCTGGGCCTGGCGGGCGTCGCCAGCATGTCGACCATCGTCGCTGTCTGGCTGTCCATCGTGAACTGGCATCGCCTCGGGCAGCGCCAGATGCGGCGGTTCAGCTCGGTGTGCCTGGTCGTGATCGCCCTGTCGGGCGCGGCGGCCGCAGCCGCCGCGGTGCTCGACTGGCCGATTGTCGGTCTGCTCGAGCGTTTGACGATCGGCGGTTTTCTGTTCTGGCTTGCCGTTACCGCTGCTCGCTTCTGCGCTACCTCCAGCCTTGCTCCCACCAGATCCTCTAACTAGAGTTCCAATGCAATGGCGCGGCGCCGTCTGCACGGCGGTTCGGCAGCATCGCACCTGGTCGAGTGGGCGACGACATGGCGGCATACGGTGCAGTGAAGGGCAGGTGGGCGCCTTATCTGGTGGCCCTGTTCATGGTCCTCGCCATCTTCATGGTTCGCTACGCCGTCGATGAATTGGTGCCAAGCTCCGCCGTCGGCCTGGTGTTTGTTCCGGCAGTGCTGGTCGCCGCGATGCTGGGCGGCCTGTTGCCAGGCATCTTCGCGACGCTGATTGCCACTCCTGTGGTGTTCTATTTTCTTGCCGCCCGGTCCGAACCGCCATTGGCGCTGGGCGTAAATATCGGTCTGTTCGTACTGGTGGGCGGGATCGTGGCCTGGCTCGGTGGCATGCTGCACCGTTCGCAGCGGGGACAGACCGAGGCGATGACGTCGCTGCAGACGCGCGAGGCGCATCTGCAATCGATCCTCGACACGGTGCCCGACGCCACGGTGGTGATCGAGACGGATGGCACGATGACATCCTTCAACAAGGCCGCGGTACGGCAGTTCGGCTATCAACCGGCGGAGGCGATCGGCCAGAACGTCAGGATGCTCATGCCCGCTCCCTATCGCGAGCAGCACGATGGCTATCTCCATCGCTACCTAAACACTGGCGAGAAGCGCATCATCGGCGTCGATCGGGTCGTGGTTGGGCGACGCAAGGACGGATCGACCTTCCCGATGACCCTCGCGGTGGGTGAGACGCGGGTCGCAGACAAGCGCTACTTCACCGGTTTCATTCGCGACCTGACCGAACGACAGGAGAGTGCCGCGCAGCTCGAAGCGGCGCAGGGCGAGCTGGCCCGCATGGCCCGCATCAACGAACTGGGGGAGATGGCCTCGACGCTGGCTCACGAACTCAACCAGCCGCTCTCGTCGATTGCCAATTATGTCCAGGGTTGCGCCATCATGCTGGACCAGGTGGGTGAGGAATACGCGGTCAAGATGCGCGGCGCGCTGATGGAAGCGGCCAAGCAGTCCCTGCGCGCCGGTGACATCATCCGTCACCTGCGCGAGTTCGTCACCCGCGGAGATACCGAGCGTCGGACGGAGGACATGAGGAGGCTGGTCGAAGAGGCCGGAGCCCTGGCCCTGATGGGCTCACGCGAACGCGGTGTCAGGTCGCAGTTCGAGTTCGGCCCGGGCGAGAGCCTCGTCGTCGTCGACCGAGTGCAGATACAACAGGTGCTCATCAACCTGATGCGAAACGCCGTCGAAGCGATGAAGGACAGCGAAACCAAGGACCTGACCGTCACCACCCGGCAAGCCAATGACAGGCTGTCGGTGGAGGTGGCCGATACCGGCCCCGGCATTTCCGAGGAAGTTGCCGCTCGCCTGTTTCAGCCCTTCGTCACCACCAAAGCCGGTGGCATGGGCGTTGGCCTGTCGATCTCGCAGCGCATTATCGGGTCGCATGGAGGGGAGATTTCGGTGTCGCGCAACGCGGCGGGCGGCGCTACCTTCACGTTCAGCCTTCCCACGGCGAAGGAGATGCAAAGTGAATAGCGCAAACGTCGTGGTGCATATCGTCGACGACGAAGAGTCGGTGCGCAGCTCGCTGGCCTTTCTGCTGGATTTGTCAGGGTTCGCCGTGCGAACGCACGCCACGGCCCAGTCTTTCCTCGAGGTGGCAGGAGGCATCCACAACGGCTGCCTGGTGACTGACCTCAGAATGCCCGATATCGACGGGGTGGAACTGCTTCGCCGGCTCAGGGCCTCCGGTCACATGATGCCGTCCATTGTCGTTACCGGGCATGGCGACGTGCAGATGGCGGTCGAAGCGATGAAGAATGGCGCCATCGACTTCATCGAAAAGCCGTTCAGCAACGAGACCATCGTCGAGTCGATACGCCGCGCTGTCGACCTCGCGACCTCGCAAGTCGACGCCGAGCAAGTCCGGGAACGCGTGCGGGACCGCCTTCACAGCCTCAGCGAGCGCGAGCGGCAGGTCCTCAAGGGTGTGGTCGATGGCCTGCCCAACAAGCTGATCGCGGTCCAACTGGGCATCAGTCCGCGCACGGTGGAGGTCTATCGCGCCGCCCTGATGGGCAAGATGCAGGCGCGAAGCCTGCCCGAACTGGTGAGGATGGTAATGGACATCGACCTGTCCGGCCTTAGCGGAGCGGCTTGATCTAGGGCAAGAAGCCGCACGCCGGATCACCATACTGTTCAGATGCATCGAGCGCGTTCGATGCAGAAAGAACAGTAGATGACTCACCTGCTTGTCGTTGCGCCGAGCCCGACCTTTCGGAACTCGCTTCGGTTCGCCCTCGAGGCGGAGGGCTACGAAGTGACGGCCGCGGCCTCGCTGCACGAAGTCGATCACCCCTCATCGTCCTTTGACTGCGCCGTCGTCGACCATCATGCGCTCGATGATGCCGGCGCCGACAGCCGCAGCATGCTTGCCGCGGTCGCGCCGGTGGTGTTGCTGGCCAACAGCCCGGCGCACCCTCTGGCTGCGATGAGCTTTCGAACGGTCACCAAGCCAACCCTGGGGCCGGCGCTGTCGGATGCCGTGCGGGCAGCGATCGCCGCATGGAGGAGCGCCTAGTAGAATCCCTAGTACACGAACCGGAATTTCGGTGCGTGACCGAATGAGCGAGGCTCCGACCTCCAAGATTGAGGTGTCGAGATGTCCAACATACCGATGTTCCTTGCCAGCACGTCTTCCGCCGCCGCACGGCAGGGAACCGAGCTGAGCCCCGCCCACGTGGCCAAGGCCGAGGCGGGTCCGGTGACGTTCTACCCGACCGACTCCACGATCTTCGCGCAAGGCGACAAGGCTGGAGCCGTTTATGTCGTCGAGTTCGGCACAGTGCGCGTCTGCCGGGTGACCAGCGATGGCCGGCGCCAGATCAACAGCTTCCATTTCGCCGGCGATGTCTTCGGCTTTGAGGCAGGCGACGACCGCCAGTGCTACGCCGAGAGCGTCGATGGCGCCGGAATTCGAGTGGTGCATACAGATGCCTCGGGCGTGCCGCCGCATCGGCTGCTCCAGCTTGCCCTTACCGGCTTCGCCAATGCCCAGCACCATCTGCTGCGACTGGGGCGGATGAATGCAGCCGAAAAACTTGCTTCCTTCCTGCTCGACCTGCTCGAGCGCCAGGACTCCGACAACACTGTCGCCCTGCAGATGCAGCGTTGCGACGTTGCCGACTATCTCGGGCTCACCTTCGAGACCGTCTCGCGCGTGCTGCGCAGTCTCAAGGATGGCGGGATCATCAAGGTCCCTTCGATCGATCGCATCGAGATCGTCGATGTCGCCGCTTTGACCGCAATGAGCGACTGAGACGTCGGGCCCGATCACTCGGGCCGGACGGCGACGACCTGGAACGTGTGCATCCGGCCGTCGTCCTCGCGCACCGAGACATACTCGCCAGGCACGAAGCTCTCCTGGGTCAGACGGAACCCGACCTCATCATCGAAATCGCTGCGGTCGTCGTAGTCGAAGCTCCACCTGCCACCCGGGCCGCGACGAATCCGGCCGTGCTGATCGTCCTCGCCCGGGCGGAAGCGGCGGACACGGCAGGCGTTCTTCACTTCTTCCCAGGCTGCGAGATCGATCTGTCCCGCTTCGGTCAGCGGAAGGTAGAGATGGTATCCATGGTTGCGATCGCCAAGGGGGTGTTCCGGCTCGCGAGCCAGTTCGAGGGTGATGCGGGAAAGCCGGGGCATTGCTGTCTTGCTCCATTGAACGGACTTCAAGTGAACAGCATCGACATGGATCGCCGTTGAGCTAGATCAATCGGCGCCTCCGGTTGAGCCAGGTCAAAGCGCCATCCAGCCACATCGGGTTGAGTGGCTCATCTGAACCTAAGGGAAGCTGACAATGAGCCATGATTTTGAAGGCAAGGTCGCGATCGTCACCGGCGCGGCGTCCGGCATCGGGGCGGCGATCGCCCGTGCCTTGGCCGCCGATGGCGCCAAGGTGCTGGTCGCCGATCTCGACCCCACAGGGGCGGAAGCTGTAGCCAGTGCGATCAAGGCGTCCGGCGGCACCGCTCGGGCAATTGAGGTCAACGTCGCCGATGCCGTCGAAGTGGAGGCAATGGTCGAGGCTGCAAAATCGGCCTTCGGCGGGCTGCACCTTGCCGTCAACAATGCCGGTATCGGCGGCCCCGCCGCGATGACGGGCGAATACCCGCTGGATGGCTGGCACAAGGTCATCGACATCAACCTCAACGGCGTCTTCTACGGCATGCGCTATCAGTTGCCTGCCATCGTCGCGTCGGGGGGCGGCGCCATCGTCAACATGGCATCGATTCTGGGGAGCGTGGGCTTTGCCACGGCGTCGGCCTATGTGGCCGCCAAGCATGCAGTGGTCGGGCTGACCAAGGTCGCGGCGATCGAGTACGCCAAGCATGGCGTCCGCATCAATTCCATCGGTCCCGGCTTCATCGATACGCCACTGCTATCCAAGCATCTCGACGAGGCGGCGCTGACGGTCATCCGCGGCCTGCATCCGGTCGGACGTCTGGGAACGTCCGAGGAAGTAGCGGCGCTTACGGCATTCCTGCTCTCCGATGAGGCGTCCTTCATCACCGGAAGCTACCATCTCGTCGATGGTGGATACGTGGCCCAATAACCATGGAGGGCCGGATCGCTCCGGCCCTCTGTGCTGTTCAACTGGTGGTCGGCGGGGTGTCGCCTGGGTCGGCGGCAGGCGGCGTCCCGGGCGGTTCGGTTCGCACGATTTCCAGCTTCACCTTTCCGAGCAGACCGGCGATCGCAGCGATGACGGCCACCCACGGAGCGGCAAGCGCCACGACGCCACCCGCCACGGCGCCGGCTGTCAGCGGCACCGACAGGTACACATCGCCCTGTTCGGAGCGGATCTCGAGTTTTCGAACATTTCCTTCCGCCAGCAGGCGGTTGACCTCGTCAACCAGATGCTGTCCGGCCACCTCGACTTCTTCGGTGAACGTCTTCCAGGAACTCTTGGCTTCGTCGTTCATGAACAACCTCCGTTGCTAACCGGGCGCAGCATCGCCGATCCAACTCCTGGCGCTTTGATCCTGCTCAAGCGCCGTATCCGGCCAACGCAGCGTCGTCGAGAAACGCTTCGATGCGAGCGTCGACAAAGCCCGGTCGCTCCATCGGCAAGAGGTGCGACGCTTGCGGCACCAGCCGGGCATCGACATTGGGGATCAGCAGTCGAGCCCGATCGAGTGCGGCGGCCGGGTTGTAGAGCCGCTCGTCTTCGCCGATCAGGATCAGGGTGGGCGTCTTGATCGATGTGAGCTCGTCATCGGACAGAGGCGTGGGGAACAGGACATGCGTCTGCACATGGGTCGAAACGGCGTCCATAAGTGCAACGAAGGTTGCGTCCAGTTCGTAACCGCGATGAACCTGCGCCTCCAGCACGCGTCGCGCCGGCGCGCGGAAGGGCAGCTTCTCGGCAAGCCGAAGGAACAGACGGGCATACCAATGGAACGGGTAGAGGCCTGACGCCGGCGCCAGCAGGACGATCGGGCCGACGGCGGCCGGGCGATTCACTGCCAGCTGCAACGTCAGCCAGCCGCCGTATGAGTGACCCACGATAGCCGGACGCTCGAGGCCCAGGGCGTGGAAGCACTCGACCAGCCAGTCGGCGTAATCGGCGCCTGAACGCGGCATCCTGATCAGCGTGCTGCGACCGGCGTCACCTACCACGTCGATGGCGAAGACCCGGTGGTGACGGCAGAGCATGCCGACGATCGGGAACCAGGCCGTTGCGCTCACCGAAACCGGCGGCAGCAGGACCAGCGGGGGAAGGCCGGGATCTCCGGCCTCGATGACGTTGGTGCTCCCCAGGCCCGTATCGAAGGAGCGGAGCGTCGGCCGCGGCCAGCGCCGCAGCATCTCGTCATAGGCGCCAAGGTAGGCCGTCCGGTCTGCCGGTGTGCGGAAAATGCTGGGCATGCGAGCCTCCCTGATGTGGCCTCGTTCTCCAGATGATCGCGCCGACCGAAGGCCGGTCGTTTGACCTCGGTCAAATCAAGTCCTGCCGGCCGGACCTACAACCGGGTCAACAGAGCGCAGGAGGGTTAGATGACACCCAATCAGACCGCAGCGGCGGACCACCCGATGCCTCCCGTTGCACCGCCGGTCCACATGAGTGACCACCAGGGCAGGCCACTCGTCTACGTGGTCCGCTTCTGCGGGACAGAGGAGTCTTCGGTTGCTTCCGCCATCCGGCAGGCGATCGGGGTGCTGGACAACTTTGTGCAAGGGCAGGGCGCTGATGAGGCCCAGGAACTTGTTGTGGTCTATCGCAACAGGTTGCCGGGAGCAGTTACGCTGCAGGTTGGCTTCCCCGTGGCGCAGCGTGTCGCCGATGCCGCCGCCGGCGAGGTATTCGCCGGACTTACGCCTTCCGGCCCGATGATCGAGATGCTGCCCGGTGGTGATCTCGACGATGTTCTCGGTATGGGGGCAAGGCTGCCCGAGGGCCGCGCCTCGTTCACCTGGCAGAGCTTTCGTCCGTCCGATTTCAGGCCTTGGCGCCAGCATCCGTCGGCGCCGGTTATGGCGCCGGCTGAGTTCGCAGGCCCGGCCGTCCGGCCCGAACCCTCGTGATCCCATGGAGGTCGCAATGCACTCCCTTGCCAGACTGTTCGCTATTTCACTGCTTTTGCTGCCGGCCCAGGTGCTGGCTCAGGACGGCCCCCGCCTCACCTTCGGAGGCGATCAGTTCACGGCCGGCCAATCGGCGCAGGTCGACGCGGCCGTCGCGCGCGACGTGTTCGCAGCAGGCTACGACGTTGCAGTCCGCGCCCCGGTCAGCGGCGACGCCCATCTTGCCGGCTTTAATGTCTCGCAGACCGCCGATGTGGCGGGTGACCTCTATGCGGCGGGCTTCTCGGTGTCGCTCACCAGCAAGGTTGGCGGGGACGTCACCGCTATGGGCAATACCGTGTCGCTGACCTCGCCGCAGTCGGTGGGCGGCAACCTTCGAGTCGCCGGACAGACCGTCAACATCTCGTCGAGGATCGACGGGGCAGCCTTGATCAGCGCTCAAACCGCGACGCTCGGTGCGGCGGTCAGGGGGGACCTGAGCTTCATCGGCGAGAATCTGGCTTTCGGTCCGGGTGCCCGGGTGGATGGCAAGGTGACGATACGCGCACCAAGGCCGGTTGAGGTGCCTGCATCGGTGGCCGCTGCTGATCGCGTGACATACGAGCAACTGGTAACTCCGGACTATGCCTCGGAAGCGGGCAAGACCGCCGAGCACGCAGTACGCAGCATCTGGCCCGCGGTCTGGGGGATCGGCCTGTGGTGGCTGATGCTCTTCATGCTCGGCGTCCTCGCCATCACCCTGCTGCCACGGCTGACGCAGTCCGTGCAGTCGGCAGGAGCAACGCATCCGTTCCGCCGCATCGCCGCAGGTCTCGTGGCGTTCGCCGCCGTCATCGGCCTGGTACCCGTACTGGTGCTGACGCTCTTCGGCATTTTCCTGGTGCCGTTCGCATTGGTGTTTGTCGTGCTCGCGTGTGCCCTAGCCCATCTGACAGGAACCTATCTCGTGGGCGTTCGGGTAACGCGCGCGCTGATTTCGGTCGACAGCAACCTCAGGCGTGTGGGTGTGCTCGCGGGTTCCATCGTGGTGATGGGCCTGCTGGGGATGATCCCGGTCGTGGGCTGGCTGCTCACCCTGGTGCTGCTCTGCCTTGGTTTTGGCGCCATGGCGGCCATCACAACCAGTCGGCTTGGGGCGCCGGATCGTCCAGCCATCGCCGCCGTGGCCCAGACCCCGGAAGCAATCTAAGGAGCCGTTCGATGTCCCTGAGCTTCTTCCTTCCACTCAGCACCTATCCCGACCCCACACCAACCGACAGCCTGCTGCGAGCGTTCGACATCGCCGCAACACTGGGAGGGGACCTGACCGCCCTGGTTCACGAAGTGGACATCGGCGAGGTTCAGAATGCTCTGGCGGATGCGCTGGTCAATATCTCCGGCATGGTTGCCGCAGCGGAGGCGCGCAGTCGTGCAGCCGCAAAGCCGTTGATTGAAGAGGTCAACCACCTGGCCCATCGGTTTCAGATGAGGCTGACCGTCGATGTCGTGAGGAGCCGACCTGAGGTTGCTGCCGCGCTCTTCGCTGAACGGGCCAGGACCTTCGATTGCTCGCTCCTCATGCCATTGGCGAGCAGCGACGACCAGGCGATGGTCGCCGAGGCTGTCCTGTTCGGCTCCGGCGGACCGGCATGGTTGTTCCCGGGGGGCGACGTCACCTCGCATCTGGCGTCCGCGGCAGTCGCCTGGGATGGCAGCCGGGCTGCGGCACGAGCCGTGCGCGACGCCTTGCCGGTCCTTTCGGCGGTCAAGCACGTGACCGTCCTGTGTGCAACAGACGACAAGCCGGTCGAGCCCACTTCCGTTGGTGCACTGCAGGACTTTCTACGGCATCACGAGATCGCGGCTGAGGTCCACCTGTTCAATCGATCGGAGCGGGTCATTGGCGACGCGCTGCAGCAGGCAGCCGTCGAAAGCGGTGCAGGCCTGCTGGTCATGGGGGCGTACGGGCACAGTCGCATCCGCGAGTTCGTGCTCGGCGGCGCCACGCGGACCGTGCTGGCCAATCGGCGCCTGCCGATCTTCATGTCGCACTGAGGGAGCCTTGCACCGCAGCGCAACTGCGCGACCGCTCGAGGGCAGGGTCTGGCCCGTTTACGGACTGATCCGATAGCTGGCACCGGCGTTCGGCAAATCCCGCCGCGCACTTGGCCGCACGGCTGCAGCTGACTGGATGCCCCCAATACCTGTTCGGCCAGTCCGCGCTCACGGCGCGCCGCCGCCGTCTCGCGGCTGCTCCGGTTTGAGCTGAGTCAAAGCGATGGCCGGGCGGCACGCTAGCATCACCAGCAACATGCCCGAGGAGCATCCAATGCGTGAAGATCACAAGCTGCAGGCCGCCGTCCAGTCGCGTCTCGACCTGGATCCCTCCATCAATTCGAGCCATATCGGCGTCGCCGCCCGGCAGGGGATCGTGACCGTCTCAGGTCATGTGGGCACTCTGCTCGAACGCTCTGCCGCAGAGCGCGCCGCAGGACAGGTGAAGGGGGTGCGAGCAGTCATCAACGAACTCTCCGTCGAACTGGCGGGCATCAGTCGGACCACGGACGAACAGATTGCCGAGCGCGCCTATGCTCGATTGGCCTCCAACGTATCGGTGCCGCTGAGCCGGCTTCACCTTGCCGTCAGGGATGGCACGGTCACGCTGCATGGCGATGTCGACTGGCCGTTCCAACTGCAGGCGGCGGTCGATGATCTGGAACTGCTCGAAGGGGTGCGCGAGATCCGGAGCGACGCACAGATCCGGCCGCCCGTTCGCGCCGAGCAGGTGCAGGAGAAGATCAAACAGGCCCTGGCGCGGATCGCCCCGCTCGATGCCGAGCGCATCGACGTGACCGCCAATGGCAGCGAGGTCACGCTCTCCGGCGAAGTGACGTCGTGGCACGAGAAGGGACTGGCCGAGAGCACGGCCTGGTGTGTGCCCGGCGTCTCCCAGGTCACCAACCAGATTACCGTTCTCTAGGAGATCCCCCATGAGTTTTCACGCCTGTGTCTGGCTCGACCAGCGTCACGCCAAGATCTTCCGCATCGGCGCCATGACGGCCGACATGCAATCGGTCAGCGACGACCGACCCGAGCACCACGTGCATCGCAAGGCCAACCACATTGGCGAGGGCACGCTCGAGATGGATCATGAATTGATGCGTGAGATTGCCGAAGGTCTCGGCGGCGTCGAGGCCATCCTGGTCATGGGGCCGGGTAAGGCCAAGACGGTATTCAAGAGCTATCTCGATGAGCACTTCCCCGAGCTCGCGCAGCGGGTCTGGGACGTGCGGGCCAGCGACCATCCGACCGATGCCCAGATCGTCGCCGAGGCTCGGTCGTGGTTTCGGACGCAGGATCGCATGCATTAGGAGGCAATGATGGGACCAAACCATGCTTGGCATACCAATCATCGGCTGTCGCAGTGCGCCTCCGCCGACGAGGCGATCGCCTGGCATCTCCGGCATGCCGCTAGTTGCGGGAGCCAGGAGATACCTGAGGACGTGACGGCCGAGCCGAGCGCTTGCGCCATCATGCTGCCCCAGGGCTACGAGCGGCGCTGGGCGGCGGTCGGCAGCGTCGCAACGCCCCCGGCGGCGGAGGCCCTCATGCTCGTTGCCTCGGGAGCCGCGGCGCTCCGCCAGTCCGGACTGCAGCTGTGAAGCCCAACCGCGAGTGGCACCTGGCGCACCCGATGCCGAGCAAAGCCAGCCTCGAGCAGCGACTCGAGTGGCATGCAGAACATGCGGTCAATTGCGGTTGTCGCGAAATGCCGCCCAGTATCCGCAAGGAGCTGGAAGCGCGAGGACTGATCGGGCCGACGCCGCGCAGCTTGCGATAGCTTACTTTCCCGCCTGGTTGAGGCGATCCGCGACCCAGCTGCCGATCCTGGCAGCCGACATGGCGCCCGATACGCGGCCGATTTCCTTGCCGCCCTTGAAGAGCAGCAAAGTCGGGATGCTGCGGATGGCCAGCCTCGCCGAGAGGGCCTGTTCGGCATCTGAATCGAGTTTGATGAAGCGGGCCGTGGGCTCGCCTGCCGCCGTGGCACGCTCATACTCCGGCGCCATCGCCCGGCACGGTCCGCACCACGCTGCCCAGACGTCGACGACGACGGGGATGGTGCCCTTTTCGACCTGGCGCGTCAGCATCGCCGCGTCGACATCCCGCGGTTGCCCGGTGAACAGCAGCTTGCCGCAGTTGCCACACTTGGCCTCCGAGGCCGGGCGTCCGTCCGGCAACCGGTTGATGGCCCCGCACTCGAGGCAGACGGCTCGATGTTCCGTTGACATATGTTTGGCTCAGGATCTGTCCGGGTTATCGATATAGGTATGGCCGGCTTCGTCCCAAAGGATACGCCCCGAACGGGTGAGAAGTTCCAGGATACCGGCCGTGATCATGTCACGGTGCTTCGGCTCCAGCTCCGTATTTAGCCCGAGCACCTCGGCAATTGCCGATGACGTCAACCCGCTGGGGTGGCGCGTCAGCAGGCTGACGATTGAGTCTTCGATATATTTCAGACCCAGCTGGGCCTGTTCACGGTGGTCAAGGTCGTTCATTTCCTGCTCCTCAGGCTGCTGATCGCTTCACCGCCTCTGCGGCAGCGACATGATGTTTGACGGCCACGAAGCTGTCGGGGCTGACGGAAATGGAGTCGATGCCGCATTCGACAAGGAAGCGGGCGAATTCCGGATGGTCGCTCGGGGCCTGGCCGCACAGCCCGATTTTGGCGCCGGCCTTGTGCGCTTCGGCGATCACGTTGCCGATCATCCATTTGACGGCCGGATCCTGTTCGTCGAACAGGCCCGCCAGTTCGGCGGAGTCCCGGTCCACACCCAGCGTCAGCTGGGTCAGGTCGTTGGAGCCGATCGAGAAGCCATCGAAGCGTCGGGCGAACTCCTTGGCCAGTATGACGTTGGACGGCACTTCGCACATGACATAGACCTGCAACCCGTCCTGGCTCCGCTTGAGACCATGTTCGGCCATCACCTCGAGCACGCGATCGGCCTCGATGATCGAGCGGCAGAACGGGATCATGACGATGACGTTGTCGAAGCCGAGCCTGCTCCTGAGCCGCGCAATGGCTTGGCACTCGAGGGCAAAGCCGTCCTTGTACCGCGCCGAGTAATAGCGGGACGCGCCACGGAAGCCGATCATCGGGTTTTCTTCCATGGGCTCGAACCCCGCACCGCCGACGAGGCCGGCATATTCGTTGGTCTTGAAGTCGCTCATCCGGACGATGACGGGCTTGGGCCAGGCGGCAGCCGCGATCCGGGCGAGGCCGAGGGAGAGCTGGTCAACGAAGAATTCCGGCTTGCTGTCATAGCCAGCGGTGAGCCGCTCGATTTCCTGGCGGGCCGGCTCGTCGCGCAGCGCATCGAAATTGACCAGCGCCATCGGATGGATGCGGATAGCATTGCTGATGACGAATTCCATCCGTGCAAGGCCGACGCCATCCGCCGGCAGGCGCCACCAGCGGAACGCCGCGCCCGGATTGGCGAGGTTCAGCATCACCCGGGTCGCGCTCTGCGGCAGGTGCTCGAGGTCGAGCGTTTGCACATCGATTTCCGCCGATCCTTCATAGATCGCGCCCTCGTCGCCCTCGGCGCAGCTGACGGTGATGTCCTGGCCGCTGTGCAGCAGTTCGGTGGCGCTGCCAGTGCCGACGATGGCTGGCAGCCCGAGTTCGCGGCTGACGATTGCCGCATGCGAAGTTCGCCCGCCATGGTCGGTGACGATTGCCGCAGCCCGCTTCATGATGGGCACCCAATCGGGGTCGGTGGTTGAGGTCACCAGCACCGAGCCATCGACGAAGTTCGCGATGTCGGCGGCGCTGTCGAGCAGGCAGACCGGGGCGCTTACAGCGGCATCGCCGATGGCGAGGCCGGCCAGCAGCCGGCGGCCGTGCTGCTGCACCCGATAGGACTTCATCACGCCGGCCTCGCGCCGGGCCTGCACCGTTTCCGGCCGCGCCTGCACGATGAACATCTCGCCCGTGGCGCCGTCCTTGGCCCATTCCATGTCCATTGGGCAACCATAGTGCCGTTCGATAGCAACGGCCCAGTTGGCGAGCCTGATGATCTCGTCATCGTTCAGTACGAACGCGGCGCGCTCCGCTTTTGAGGTCGGCACGTTCCGGGTCGGCGTCTCGCCGCCGGAATAGACCATCTTGATGGTCTTGGCCCCGCGGGTCTTCTCGATGATCGGCACGACGTCGGGCCGACCGAGGAAAGGCTTGAAGACCATGTATTCGTCCGGATCGACCGCGCCCTGGACGACGTTCTCGCCCAGGCCCCAGGCGCCATTGACCAATACGACCTTGTCGAAGCCGGTTTCGGTATCGATCGAGAACATCACGCCCGAGCTGCCCAGGTCCGACCGCACCATGCGCTGCACACCGATCGAGAGGGCAACCTTCATATGGTCGAACCCCTTGGCCTTGCGGTAGCTGATCGCCCGATCGGTGAACAGCGAAGCAAAGCAGCGGCGGCAGGCCGCGAGCAGCGCCGCCTCGCCCCTGATGTTGAGGAAGGTCTCCTGCTGCCCGGCAAAGCTGGCGTCGGGCAGGTCCTCGGCCGTGGCGCTCGAGCGCACCGCGACATCGATGTCGCCGCCCCCGCCTCGACCGCAGAGTTCGCGATAGGCGGCGCGGATCGCCTCAGCCGTGCCGTCAGGCCAGCCAGCCTTGAGGATCAGGTTTCGGATGGCCTCACCGGTTTCAGACAGGCTGGAGCGGTGCTCTTCCCAATCGGCCAGGTAACCGGTGATCCGGCTCCTCAGGTCGTTGGCCGCAATGAACTGCCAATAGGCATCAGCGGTGGTTGCGAAGCCGGGCGGCACCTGGATGCCCTTTGCAGCGAGCGCCTGCACCATCTCACCCAGCGAGGCATTCTTGCCGCCCACCCGACCGACATCGGTGCGGCGAAGTGTTTCGAACCAGGCTATCTGATCGGCGTGTTGCGACATCGGTAGTGCTCCAGCTGGGCAGGCCCGAGGGCCCGTTGCCGATGATGCTCGCCCGACCGACGCCTGCGTTTCTTGATCCGCGTCAAACGCGCGGTCGGATGATCCAGATCAAACGCCCCGGCCTCGACCGGCGTCATGCTGGTTCAAACGAAACAGGGAGCCCCCAGATGATCGAGCATTCGCGTCAGGCATTGGTCGGCGCTTTTGGCGCCAGGTATGTCAGCCTTGCCATCGCCGACATCGACGAGTTGTCGGTGTCCAACTTCGCGCTCCTCAGCACGGCCGATTTCGAACAGCCGATGCAGGCCGTCGAGCGCTATCTCGCCTCCATTCCCCGCTGCCCCAACAAGGTATCGCTGGCGCTGGCGGGAACCGTCGAGGGTGACGCCGCGACCTTTGCTCACCGTAACTGGAAGCTGAGCCGTAACGACGTGCGCGCCGCAACCCGCGCCGACCACGTCTGCCTCATCAACGATGTCGAGGCGAGCGCGCTCGTGCTGCCGAACCTGTCGGCCTACGACCTGCAGGAGCTGCATGCCGGCGCGGCCGTTGCATATGGCAACAAGGCCGTGTTGATGGCGGGCGCGGCCGTGGGCATCGCGGGGCTCGTCCGGGCTGGCAAGGATTGGGTGCCCGTCGTCGGCGAGGGCGGCTTCCTGCGCTTCGCCCTGACCAAGGAGGACCTCGCCGAGCTCGGCGCGGACTTCCTGGCGGAGCGCTATGTCGCCTGCGACGACGTCTTCACCGGAGCTGGGCTCGTCGCTCTCTATGAAGCGCTCGTCGCAAAGGCCAAGGTGAAGGCCAAATCCAGCGGCGCCAAGCAGATTGCGTCCTTTGGCCTGTCCGGTGAGGATCCGGTGGCCACGCATGCCCTGCAGATCATGGCCACCTGGCTCGGTCGCGTGGCGGGAGACGTCGCGCTGCTCTATGGCGCACGCGGCGGCCTCTACATGGGTGGCGGCCTCGTCGCCAACATCATTCCGGCACTGCAGACCGGTCACTTCCGCGAGGCCTTCGAGGGTCGGGGCAGTCGGTCGGCCTATATCGCCAAGGTTCCGGTGAAAGTGATCAAGACCGCAGCCGACGCCGGGCTTCGCGGCGCCGCCATTGCCATGGCGCGTTCGCTGCCGTCTCACACCGCGGCGCCGCGTCCGGCGGCGCGGGCGGCTTCCTGAGGGCAGAGACATGCAGATCACCGGTCCGGTGCGCAAGGTGCTCAGCTGGTATGACGGCGAGAGGCCGGGGGTGAAGGCCAATCTTGCCCGCATGCTCATGCACGGTCTTACCGGCGGCAGCGGACGGCTGCTGATCCTGCCGGTCGACCAGGGGTTCGAGCACGGGCCGGCCGCCAGCTTCGCAGCCAATCCGGCCGGGTATGACCCGCGCTATCACTTCGAGCTCGCCATCGAGGCCGGAGTCAGTGCACTTGCGGCGCCGCTCGGGTTCCTGGCGGCCGGCGCCGACCGCTTCGCCGGCGCGGTGCCGCTCATCCTCAAGGCCAACAGCGCCAACGGGCTCGGGTCGATCAAGGATGAAGCCATCACCGCGACCGTGCACGACGCGCTGGAGCTCGGCTGCAGCGCTATCGGCTACACCATCTATCCGGGGTCGGATCGCCAATACGAGATGTTTGAAGAGGTGAGGGCGGGGGCCGCCGAGGCAAAGGCGCATGGCCTGGCCGTCGTCATCTGGGCTTACCCGCGCGGCGGCTCGCTTTCCCACGAGGGCGAGACGGCCATCGATGTCGTCGCCTATGGCGCACAGATTGCCGCACAACTCGGGGCGCATATCATCAAGGTGAAGCCACCCACCGATCGCGTCGAAACAGCTCAGGCGCGGCTGGCCTGCGAGGGCGCAGGATACGACTTCGCGACCCTTGAGCAGCGGGTCGCACACGTCCTCGAGGCGGCGTTCGCCGGGCGCCGGCTGGTGGTGTTCTCCGGCGGTTCGGCCAAGGGCATCGATGCGGTCTATGCCGAGATCACCGCCATCGCCGCTGGTGGCGGGCACGGTTCGATCGTCGGCCGGAACAGTTTTCAGCGCCCGCGCAGCGAGGCACTGGCGATGCTCGGGCAGATTGCGGCTATCCACGTCGCTGCTGGCGAAGCGAGGGCAGAGCCGTGACTCAGCTGCCGATCCTGACGGTGACCCTCAATCCTGCGCTCGATACCACCACCTCGGTGCCTCGGCTCGAACCACAGCGCAAGCTGAGATGCGGCCCGGCGCTCTTGCACCCGGGGGGCGGGGGCGCGAACGTATCGCGGGCGATCCGTGAGCTGGGCGGCAGCAGCCGCGCCTTCGTGGCCCTGGGCGGTCATACCGGCCACCAGTATCGCGACCTGCTGCACGCGGCCGGCGTCGAGTGCATCGAGTATACCCTGAGCGGCGAGACGCGCGCTTCGATGACGGTGATGGAGGAGGAAACCGGGCTCCACTATCGCTTCGTGATGCCCGGACCACCCCAGGACCCCCGGCATGGCGAGGAGATTCTCGCCGAGCTCGGTCGCATCATTGCCGGCGGCGTCGGTTACGTCGTCGCCAGCGGCAGCCTGCTGCCCGGCATCGCTGGAGATTTCTATGCTCGGTTGGGCGATGTCGTCCGCTGGCACAATGCCAGGCTGATCCTCGATACACATGGCGCTGCCCTGAAGCAGGGTCTCGCCGGCCGCCCGTTCCTGATCCGGCTGAATCAGCTGGAGGCGGAGGAACTGGCGGGGGATATTACGGCACGCAGCTCTCCTGCCGATGTCGCTGCGCAGCTGGTCGCCACGGGGTCAGCCGACGTCGCGGTGTTTGCCATGGGGGAGCGAGGCTCACTGGTCACCACTCGCGACGCGCAGTTCACCATCGCACCGCCCGAAGTGAGGGTGCACAGCATGGTCGGCGCCGGTGACAGCTATGTCGCGGCACTGACCCTGGCCCTGGCGCGCGGCTGGTCGCTCGAATCCGCCAATCGCTTTGGAGTCGCTGCCGCGGCCTCCGCCGTCACCCGCGAAGCCACCCAGCTGTGCGAGCGTACCAGCACCGAGCGCTTCTACAACGAGACGGGGAAGGTCACGTATCTCAAGCAGCCAGCGCCGGCCGCGTCGGGAGGTTGAAGACACCGTTCAGATGATCTGGATCAAACCGGGGGTGCATGGTGGCGCTACCCTGGGCCCAGCAACAGGAGGTCATCATGGCTGATCCCGCCATCGTCGAACTGAATCCCAGGCCTTTCGCCTACATCAGCTTGCGCTCGACGCTGCCGCAGATGCCCCAGACCATGGGACAGGGATTTGCCAGCCTGGGGCAGATGTTCGCCGAGGCCGGAGCGCAGATGGCCGGCAACCCGCTGGCTCACTACACTGATTTCGATGCGACATCGGCCAGCTTCGATCTGGGGTTTCCGGTGCTGGAGACTGACGTTCCGGCGCTGCGCGCGGCCGGTCTTTCCATCGGGCAAACCCCGGGCGGGAGGAACATGACGGCCACCCATGTCGGTCCCTACGATACCGTATCCAGGACCTACGACCTCATGACCACGGCCATGAAGGACCAGAAGCTCTCGCCCGGCAAGGACATGTGGGAGAGCTACCTCAGCCCACCCGAGACGCCGCCCGAGCAGATCCGGACCGATGTGATCTGGCCCGTCGAAGCGGCGGGCTAGCAGGACCGTTCCGGAGGAAGCGATGAACCGACGGAACCTTCTGATCGGTGTGGCGCCGTTCCTTCGCCTTCCTCGGTTTCTCAATAGCAGCCTTTACTCGTTGATCCTCGCGCCAGGTGGCAGATCCCTCAATGGCACGGTCACGAGCTCGTAGCTCGAGGGCGTGCTGGGTGGCTTCTCGGACAGTGGTGGTGGAAATGCTCATGCCGCAGGCGCCGCCAGGTGCGCCGTATGGTTCTTCGGCCACAACAAAACTCCGTAGAATGTGGAGTTCCAGACGCTATGCGCCGGCCTGAGACACAAGCAAGCCACGAGGGGTTGTGGGTCCGGCGGACGCAACGCTACCACCTTGGCGAAAGGAGACCCGGCAAATGGAACCCCAGATCAAGCCGACCAAGCTCATCGTCGCCATGGCCTTCGTTCGCGATGAGGAAGGCGAGTTGCAGCCGGCGTTCGAGCCGCGCGAGATGCAAAGCGAGGAGCGAGCCGGACGCGAGGCACGGCTATGGGCCGGCAGCGGGCAGTACGCTGGCACCCTCGCCTGGTCGCGCTCAGCCGATCTCACCAATGGTGTGTTCGGAGAGCCGGAGGTGATATTTCGATGGGGAGCGATCCCTGACATGGAGTGATTGCGCCGGGCGGGAACCAACAGACCACGAGTTAATTAGGTGAGGGCCCAAGTCGAGTCCTGACGCCTTGGGAATTCCAGGACCCCGGCGCCCCTCCGCCGGGGTCCTTTCTTTTGATCTAGCTCTTTCGCCAAAAATCAAGGTTCGCCCGTCTATCGGATTGAAGCTCGTCTCGCGTCCACAACAACAGACAGCCAGCGGCACCAAGAGACACTTGGTGCCGCACTTTGCCGCTTGCCGGCGTAGAGCCGGCTTCGCCGATATCGGGCAGGATGCCCCCCGGTTTGATCGCGGCTTACGAGGGCTACTTGATGAGACCCCGCTGGCGCAGCCAAGTGATGCCGCGTTGGGTGGGGTGCACGCGCTTCTTGTCGCCACCCATGATCAGGCGCTCGTCCCACAGGATCTGGAACTCCGGCCGATCCTCGATCGGCGTGCCGACCTGCTTGGCGAGGCGCAGCAGTTCGTCGATGGCGATCTGGGGAAGGTCGTAGTCCTGCATGCCCATATAGCAGGTTCCACTCATTGACCTCACTCAGCAACGATTAGGGAGCGCGCCCCCTGCCTGATACTCAGTGAGGATGGTCAGGTTCTATTTTCACGTTCGCCGAGGCGACATGGTCTTCGAAGACAGAACCGGGGCGATATTGCCAGGGCTAGCGGAGGCTTGGGCATGGTCGATAAAGGAGGCGCAGGCCCTCAGCCGTGAAGGCTGGCTGGATACCGAAAAACAACGGCTCTGGATCGAGGTGTGCGACAGCCATCACTGCGCGATCATGAGCTTTCCAATCGACCGAGAAACCATGCAATGATGCAAGGCCCTCTCGGGCCCCGTCGCCTTGGCGCGGTCATTGGACCTCCTATCCAGGCGAAAGCCATCCGTAGACCGTCCAGGCGCCAATGGTCGCAAGTATCACCAGCCCCGCCACCACCAGCCAAGCAACAACCATCCACTTTAGTCCGTATCGCCCGCGTAGCATGGCTGCCCCTCATTCAGCGCCGAGGATTGCCATCGCGACCAGCGAGGCTCCAGGTCACATGTGTTGGCGTTGCGAGCCCCGGCCCTTTCGGAGCCGGGGCTTTGCTCAAGCAGCGTTGTCGAGCGACCGCAACGAGCGGATGACGCGTTCCACCCGTGCTTTCCAGCTTCTGAGTTCAGTGACGCTGTCCGCCACCTGACGAGGATCTCGACCCTTCAACGCCGCCAGTTCGGCATCGATCAGGTCCAAGGAACACTCGGCTTCGACCATGGTCCACGGATCCCCGCGGCCAGAGGCCGTTGCCGCTCTGGCCTCACGTTCGAGCCGTTGGACGTCGAGTTGCCAATCGAACAGTCGGTCGGATGGGTGGCGTGCGGCCGGCAGGCTTTCAGTTTGCACGATCCCCTCCTATGCCGCCTGAGCCGCACCGATTGGCGGCGTTTTCGGAAGTCGCGCCGCTACTGGCGCGGTCGGCGGATCGTCGTCGTCATCGTCGGGCCGGAACTTCCTCAGCACAGCCCGGCGGCGCTCGGCTCTCTCCAGCTCCAGCTCGAAACTATCGTATTCGTCAGATGGATAGTACGTCCTGCTCATCTCTCAAACTCCACAAAGTGCCTCCCGACCGCAGCCGGGAGGCGTCCGTCAGAGCATGGTTTCTATGCAGCCGACCGGAGGTCCTGGCCGATCTGTTTCTGCTCCGAGGCGGACTTCGCGGGCGCCACGGTGCCGATAGCGATCCTGCGGGGCTTGAGTTGTTCGGGAACCTCCCGGACGAGGTTGATCGAAAGCAGCCCGTTTTCCAGAGCGGCGCCGGCAACCTTGACGTGATCGGCGAGGCTGAACGTCTGCTTGAAGCTGCGGTTGGCTATTCCGCGATGCAGGTAGGCCTGCTGCGGGCTGTCTGCCGGCTTCTTGGAGCCCGACACCAGCAAGGTGTTCCCTTCCTGCGTCAGCTCGATCTCCTCGGTCGAGAAGCCGGCCACGGCCATGCTGATACGATACTCGTCCTCGCCAACCTTCTCGATATCATAGGGAGGCCAGTCGGGCCGGATTGAACTGTCGACCATGTCGAACAGCCGATCGAAGCCGACGGTGGAACGATAGAGCGGTGCGAAATCGAAGGTTCTCATAACCACATTCTCCTTAGAGCAACATAGGTACGAGGGACGGCCCGCCTCAGCGGGCTACCCCACTGTCGCCAGCCCCGTTTTGGCGGCTGACTGCATCGATTTAGGACGTCGCAATTCGCCTTCAAGAGACCGTTTGAAGTTTTTTGAGTTTGCTGGCGCGGCCCCCCCACGAGCCCAAGCAACCAGCTAACGGGGATGCGTTTCGGCGACGCTAGGCGCGACCATGCCGCGAATTTAGCCAAGGCAGCGGGTCACAGTGGCAGACCCGATCAAGGGCATGGTCGAACTGGGCCAGAGGACCGTACTGCGCGGCCTGCTGGAGGTCGCCAAGGCGGCACTCGGGCCGGAAATGCCCGATGTCCCCGATGAGGAAGCCGTGGAGCTGGTGTTGCGGCCTCTTGGCCATCGTGGATCGGACGATGCCGGCCGATCAGGGTATTCGCATCCTGTCCGCTGGAGCGCTCGCGGACAATTGAGGCAATGACACGCCGGGCCGCCACAAGCTTGCCACAAGTTCAAACGGGCCGAGTCAGAGAATGGCGGAATTCTGCGGGTTTGGGCGGACAACACTTTGTGGCGAATAGCCTGACTTCTGTTGCCCTTTTTGAGATCGTGGCACGCCCTAAACCATTAATTTTATTATGGAGCGGGCGATGGGGGTCGAACCCGCGACATTCAGCTTGGGAAGCTGTAAGGCACTATGATTTCTGAGGGTTACAGAGGGCTCTCCCTCACGACCGTAGATTCCGTGCGCTCGCTCGCGATCTCCCTTTCAAAGGAAACCTTGCGATGGTCCTCACGGGCCATCGCACGCGCCAGAGCCTTCACAAGCTCCACCAATTCCGAGTCATTAATGGGCGGGAGACAAAGCAGAGCGGCCCGCCGTCGTCGCCGAAAAGGCTGGAGCGGAGGGATTCCAATACACTGAAACAGATCAGTCGGAGGAGGTTCATAGCTGCCACCGTTCGCGTGCCTTCCCCGGGCACGGCGCAGCCAGTGCCTTCAGGTCACCCGCATTGAGAAATTGGGTTCGTCATTGCCTGAGGATTTTCTGTTAAGCCCGTCACACTCGACAAAAGCGGTGCTGGGGACGAGGTTTCAAGTCGTCGCGGCAATTTTTTGCAGAGTCGCAAGAACGCCCTTCGCGAACTTCTGAACGCCACCCCGTTTCGATATTCCGCGCGTTTCAACTTCAATCCCCCAAATCTCTACGGCTCCGATGTCAATACGTTCAATGGATGTCGACGTGCCCGTTACCTGGAGTAGCGCAGGACCAGCGAGGGGATAGACAAGAACAACCTTGTTCACGCCTCCGGACGCGTGGGCAAATGCTAGTGCTTCATAGACATCGCTCTCGGCAATGCGTTGACGTCCCTGGTCCACTCTACCCTTGTACTTTGCGTCTACCAGCAGATCGCCCATGCCCAGCGAGGCACCGTCAATTCTCAAGTCTGGAGTGACATTTACAGGTCGGACGGCGTCAGCAGTTCCTGAAACCATTCGAGTGCGAGTGCCAAGTTGCAGACCACGTTGCGCCGAGACTGTCTTGCCGCCCAGCTCAGCCCGCAGGGCCAGGGTCAATAGGTCTTCCCAAACACGCCATGTGTCGAGCACAAACCCCGGAGCACGAGCTCCACCTTTTTCGAGGCTAAGGCCGAAGCCGTTCAGCACGTCCACCGCCAAATCGACGGTGGGCTGCCAAGAGCGCGAGCGACTGGGTAGCCTACGCTGACGAGCATTCTTGATCGGCGCTTGCTTACCCAAGGAGTGTACAATGCGTTCCATGTTGAGCCGGGTCTCGGAGTCCCGCACGTCGCCCAACAACGACGTCAGAGCTGTATGGATTGTACCATTGAAGGCGTTGCTGCGGTCATACCGCAACGTTGTTTGAGTGAAACCTTCATCAGACGGTAGCAGCAAATCCTCGGCGTCTATCTCGCCTATGAGATTGAAATCTTGCTCCACAGCCATGCGATATGTGCGGATGGGACGACGATGGTTGTCCCAGTACATTTGAATTAAGGCGCGGGCGACAAGAGTTGAAAGATCGCCGTTGGGCGTAGCCAGCGCCCGAAGCCGTTCTGCACTGAGCAATCTGCCGTGTCGCGAGAGCATTGCGAGGAAGAAGAAATCCTCACGCCAGGCCGGATAGGATGAGCCCAGAAACTTGGGTGCTACTTCCAACTCGATCTGAGAGCCAGCCCTGAGCATACCCGCAAAGTCCGATGCACGGACACCCGCTGGTGTAATCGCTAACGGATTCTGAGACATGTTGAGAGCAGCTGCGGCCCGCTCTCCAGCTCTCTGTAGCAATCGTTGAACTGTCGAACTGTCCAGTCCCGTTTGCGACGCAATAGGGCCGACTAGTGGCTCCGGGTCTCCGTATTCAACGATCGACCAGCGTCCCGCGACCATTTCATTGGGCAACGGATGAAAGGATGCTGAACACGTTTTCTTTCACCGCAATGGCCGGCCCGATCAATTGCTGCCGAGGCTCATCAGCAAAATACACTTCTTCGATTCTGTACGGATGCGAAGGGACGTTGCCGAGTGCGTTGAGGGCAGCGGCTAGCCCCCGGAGGTCTCCAAAGAAAACCTCGCCTAAGTGCGCACGCATTGCATTCCATGCTCGAGCCACATGTAGCAATGCAGCATCGACATCGGTCGATGCAGTTAGCGTAGGACTCATTAGAAGACCGTGGCCGACCTCGAACTCTCTGCCCCGCCCTAGAGCAATTCTCGCGTTCACCTTGGCCCATGCCTGCACGGCAACCTCGTAAACGTCCTGAGCGCTTCCTGGTGCTGCACCGAGCCCCTGCGAAGACGCGGGCAAGCCAAAGTACGCTCGCAGCACGGCCTCGCTTGGGGCCAGTGGATACGGCGACCAGCGACGGAGGAATGCGACATCCAGCGGCTCGACAGAGACGTCAGCCTGGTTCATCGCTGCCAAAATGTAGAGGTGATGAGGAAACGCATACTCGACCATATCGCCTGTGGCGGGATCGATCAGCTCGAAATACTGGGTTGAAACCTGCGGATCACCGTTAGGCGCGAGACGCTTTTCAGGCTCGATGGCCACAATGGCTCCCCCGAAAACCTGAACAGCAGGACCCCGGTTGATCTCATCGATGATGAGTAGAGCCGCCCCGTTCGGCTTCTTTGCGAACTCGCTGGCGCGGTAAAGTATGCCCTTGGTCGTACGAAATCCCGCACTAGCCCCGAGCTCCGGCGCTAGGCCAGTGAGAAATTCCCGGTATTTTGAATTCTGGTGAAACACCGTCCTGAATACATGGCGGTCGAGTTGATCGGGACTGGGCAGCACCGGTTTCAGTAAAGGGTCAATTGCGGAGGTCGGCGCAGAGGGGATTGGGACCGGCGACGCGGGCCTCAACACTGGCCCGGCGCTGCCCGTCGCAATTGTTGTGACTGACGAAAATGCTCGCGCGACTTCATTTATAAGGCGCGACTTGCCCGCCGCAGGGGGGCCGGAGACCAGCACGTTATGCTGATCTTTCAGGAGCTGCAGGACCTCAAGGCAGGCGTCAGAGTACGGAGCTGTCATCTAATAAACTGCTCCCCTGTGACTAGGTCATAGAACCCGTACGCTGCGTTCGACGCCCGACGGTTAGCGCGAAGTGCGGACAGGAGAAACTTGGCGACGCTAGCGTCCCAGTTATCGTGTTCTAGTGATTGCTCAGTGATAATAAACGGCCAAACCGAGCCATCCTTATTCTGAACGAAGAGGGCGAGCAGTCGACCCGACCCCTTCGGAATCTTGCTGATCGAGAAACAGCGATACTCGTGGACGCGGGCAATTCGGCCCTCGTTGGGTCTTGCGTCCGTCGGGGGTTCAAGAAGCGCCTCTTTTGTGACGGTCTTCTCGCCCTCCATCCAACTCAGATGTCCTACATGCACGTCGATGAAGCTCGCTCCTGAGCGGCGCCGCTCCACTGTACGCGTGCCAGGGAAAAGTCTGGTCAAAGCTCCCTTCATTTCAGTCCAGCTCCGGAAGCGGAGATCCCTCGCGCCCCCTCCCGTTTCAGAGATGTTTGACTGCGCAACAAATTTGAGCTTGTCGCCCTCCAGTATCTCGCGAAAAACAATCAGCGATATGTTGCCTGCACTATCAGCCATATTCGACCTCCCCCCCACTAATCGCCCCTCCGGCATTGGTCACTTGTGCGGGGACAAACGGAATCGCGCCGATTCGCTTTGCCGCAGCAAGTCTCCGTGCTGATTTTTTGTTTCCATCTTTTAAGAGGGAGGCGATGCAGTCACGAGTGACAGAGGATTTTGTTTCGCCCGGCAATGGCGGCTGTGCTCGATCTACTAGCGGAAAGTCCTCTAGTATAAGGTCAAGCTCCGGCATTCCGATGCCGTAGGCGTTGAGTACCAGTTGTTCTATTTTAGCTCTGGACTCCGCCAGCTTCCAATGGGCAGTCGATCCCGAACGATCCAGCGCTGCGAGGGTCTTTGCATGTTCCACAATCTGTCGGCCGGGAAGCGTGTCCGGCGACAGTGGTGGCAGCGGCAAGCTCAGGAGATGGAAATAGTTGATGGTGGTTGTGATGATCCTGCGGACCATCCAATCGAAAGTAAGGGAGTTTGCCAGACCTATCCAAAGCCAAATTCGATCCTCATTTGGATCGTTTGGAAATGTCACGGTGGGAACCTTGTTTCCACATATGACACCCGCAGGGATTGCGGCAGCAAGACACGAGCGCTCGTTTGTCTGCCCCGTGATGTCGCAAAAACCCGCCCGCAGAACCTGTGATCGACCCCGTACCTTCTGACTTACCCTGGTGGGGGAAATCCAAAACTGTGGCTGAACTTCGCTACTTCCAAGGTCGTTGATGGACCAGTCTGCGCTCCTGCCAGTGCCGCCCAGGTAGGACTTTGCGCCAAAGCGATGCTGGTGGACCATCCGGCCTTCAATAACGGGCACCATATCGCCAGACCGTTTGGCAGAGAACGCAGGCCTGTCTCGCGTCATGTCGACTTCACGAACGAACTCTGGATGCCAACTGGATTTGGGGTCAGACCAATCGACGCCTCCCTTGCTCAATTTCTCGAACAGAGACCATTCTTCGGGGCTGCGCACCTCAGGAATGGAAAGGTCGGTTCGAAGTTTGCTAAGCGCAGACCGTCCGATCCGTACTGTCCCGGTTTGCTCAACTCCCAAGTCAGTACCCCGAGCGTGCGACAGTTGTATCGGCTGTACGCGCTCGTCTCCGGCCCTTCGGGTCGCCCGAACCATGAGAAACTTGAAACGAGTATCAATCTCAAAGAACCGGGCCCTGTTTTCCAGGACCTCGATTTCGACTCGATTGGACCTGGCCAAGAGCAGCTTGCGCAGGGACGCAGTGCTCTGAGACCTAATCAGACCCGCTGGAACAAGCAGCCCGATCTCACCTTGATCTGCTGCGAGATTGAGGGCCAGTTCAGTGAAGGCGACATACAGGTCTGGCTCGCCTGCCAACGCTTCGTATTTTTCAGCTAGCTCCGCCCCATAGTTGTCCGCTCCAGCCTTTTCCGCAGAATAGGAGCGGTCATCAAAATGGGCGTAATCGGCACCGTAGTGACGCTCGACTCCCGTCGAGCGTAAGAATTCGTGACGGGTAAGCTTGATCTTCTCCCAAGGGGGATTTCCGACAACTGCGTCAAAACCTTGGGGTACGGACTTCTTCCACGCTCCGGCTCCGGCCAGCAGGCTGTCTTGTACCTTCCACTTTTTCCTCATGGTCTTGAGTGCAGAAACATCATCGGTGAGGCACGCCAAAGAAATCAGTGTACCGCGAAGAGCATTTTCGGACAGATCAGATGCATAGACAGAGTGAGCGAGCCATTTGGCAGCGAAAGCACGGTCAGCCCCGCACTTTGCAAGGCTCAGCGCTGCCAGCAGGATGCCTGCACCACAGGCCGGGTCGATAACTTTCGCATCTTTCTTGAGCGTTCCCGCCACCGAGTCTGCCAAATGAGCGGCCAGTCGGAAGTCCGTGTGGTAGGCTCCCGACCTTCTCTGGTCACTCGCGTCGAGCGCTTCACGAGCCAATGCACTGACAGCCAATGCCGGGCGAATGCCGCTTCGCTCAATTGACGCCACAAGCGAGCGTGCAACTTCGTCCAGATTATCAAGGGGCAGAGCGTCCGTGACGAAAGCGCGGCGGAAGCTCTCTAGGTTGAAGCCGCCGAACCTACTCGCGGTAGCCTCAAGAATTTGAAACCTGGCTTCCTGTCGAACGTGGCTGGGCAAGCGTGAAACTGCTTGTGAGAGCTTCTTGTAGCTCTCATTCAAAAGCTGTGCCTCGCGCGTTCCTGCCTTCATGCCATCACCTGCTGCTGCGTCCTTTCCAGCTCGATCAAATATTCCGTTACAGAGGCTTGCCCACCACCTGCCACGCGGTTCGGGCGATAACGCCCAATGTCGATGAGGGCAGTCGGCGTCACCTTTCCAAAGGGTCGCATCGCATCAATCAGCGCATCAATCGGAACATGAGCGTCGTCGCTATAGGAGATCAGAACGCGACGCGCAGGAAGATCGCGAATGAGGGAAGTAAACGCCCCCATGGCACGCGTGCGATAGCAAAAGTCTGACGCCTTCTCCCTCCAGGGACGCAGCCCGCTGACACCTTCCACCTTGGGCTCATCGCCAAGAGCAATTGTCTCCAGCAAGTGATAGTAAGCGGCATACTGGCGCTTGGTGTAGGGTGGATCGAGATAGACCACGTCGTCCGCGCGAACCGGAACCGCGGAGGCATCCAGGGTCGTCGTGGTTACGGTGCCGCTGCTTTTCGGAAGCTCACGCACACGCAAGGTCATCGGCCCGAGGGCTTGCTTCTGCCACGTCGACAGAAAGCAACCGTATGTGCCTGCAATATTCGCCGCACGGTTCGATGCGCTCAGAAGGTCAGCTATCAGAAGCCGTTCTTCTGCCAAGCTCACCACGCCTTTGGCGACCCAAGAGGCAATCAAGGCCCTGGCACCATCGATCAGAGCGGCGTTCTTCTCGGTGAAGTAGCGCCGCTCAAACCCTATCCGAGAGACGGACGCAGGGCTGTACTCTCTGAAAATAAAGCCCTTTCTGGGCTTCGCAACATTCAGTTTGGCAATTGCCGATTCGTACCCGCCCAGCTCCGAGAACGGCACCGCACTGGCACCAATCATGCGAGCGCTAGCCATAATGACTGCGCTGCTTAGGTGGTCATTCAGGTGCACGGAAAAGCCATGCCTAGCGGCAGCCTCAGCAACCACGCCCGTTCCACAGAACAAATCGACAAATCTTACTTGCTTCTTCGGGCGATCTATTCTGCTGAAGATTGCGTCCACAACTCTGGCTTTAGAGCCGATATACCGAAAAGTCATAGATTAATCCTCACTGAACTAAGAACAACTGCAAGAAAAGGGCTCTGCCCAAACTTTGTCACGATTTGCGGGGTCGCGGCAAGAACCGTCGATAGAATTCTTCTGAGAACATACCATGAACATTCTTTATTGACAAGGACTTAGTTGAGCCCTTCTCCGTGTACTGAACGAAGGGAATCAAGATAAATCGGCGGTGATCCTGATTGATGGGGGTGCTGCCGATGGCCTGGGGCAACCATTCAGGCCAAGGGATTCGCGCTCTTGGGTCAGTCGGCCCTCAAACGACCGACGCCGCGTTAGCGGAAGGTCCGCAGCAAGACCGTCCGAATGTCCGCCAGCGTCGAGAGAATTTGCGCCCGCGTCACCGGGTCGTGTTCCGGTTGAGCTGCCGCTTGTTCGAAAGCCCGCTTGAGAACGACCAGCTCCGTTTTGCTGCGACGTATCAGTTCGGATCTCGTGATGATGAATTGCATCTTCTTGCCCTCTTGTTCGGGTCGGACCATTCCGACCGTGAGGGACAGCCATGGTCATCGGATCTCCGCGCTGCACTCGCTAGAGCCGCAACGAAGAGAAGGACGGCCGATCAGGCTGTTGCAGGGATCAGGAGAGACGGGGACAGGTTCGTCCCAGGTTCGGCAATGTGTCAGGCCCGTACGAGGGCCAGCAATTCCCTCAGATACAGAGCCGTTCTCTGAACAATCACATGGTGCAAGGGGACCAGGACCGGTACAAGTTTTCCGGGCTCTGGTCTCGGCGGTCATCGTGCACCCCAAGCGCGAAGACGGCACCTTTGATATTGAACTAAAAGGGAAACTGGCCGCGCTGCTCGACACGGACGTGTTCCCGAATGCCCGGTTGATGGCGGGTGGGGCCTTCGGCCAACGCTTGGGGGGTATAGGTGGTAGCGGAGGAGGGATTTGAACCCCCGACACACGGATTATGATTCCGCTGCTCTAACCAACTGAGCTACTCCGCCCCGAGGTGCCGCGATGTCGAACCGCCGGCGGGGCGCTATGCGCGGCGCCTTCTTAGGTTTGGCGGGGGTAGGTGTCAAGCGTTGCTGCGGCGGGGGATGGGGATGTTGGGGATGACGCCGTCAGGGTGAGTGTTGCCGGCCGGCGACGAGCTGAGCCAGTCCGTCGATGCTCCGCCAATCACCGACACGCGGTGGGGAGGTGAGGTCGCGCCCTCCACGTCCCGCATCCGGGCGCCCTAGACCACGCGAACCCGCGTCACCACCCCGTCCGGCCCGACATTGCCGCGCCAGACGATGCGGTCGGCGGGCAGTTTCACGCCGAAGCGCGGGGCAACCCAGCCGCCGGGGCCGGGGGTGGCGCCGCCGCGGGCGATGGCGATGGCGGGGGAGGGGAAGCGGAGGGTGAGCAGCGGGGTGCCGTTGCGGCTTGCTGTTACGGTGTCGCCCTCGGCGCGGGCCTCGAGCTCGGGGGCCAGCTGCAATACCAGCTCGGCCTCCTCGGTGCCGCCATCGAGCCGGTCGCAGAGGTCGAAGCCGTCTTCGGTGAGGGCGATGCGGCGCTCATGCGTGACGCCGAACAGCTTCAGATAGCCGTCGTGGCTGGCGTGCAGCGGGCCGAGCCAGCGGGCCTGCGCCTTGTCCGACCAGTTGAAGGCGCCGGCGATGCGGCTCTGGTTGTGGCCGTAAAGGTTCAGCGTGTTGTGCGCGGGGGTGCCGCGGAACCAGTCGCGCCAGGCGCCGCCCGAGCCATAGAGATATGTCCCGGGGTCGACCAGCACCGGCTGGCCGTCGAGCGTCAGGGTGATGCTGAGGGCATCGGCATGGCCATGCGCCGCGATCGAGAGATAGCCGAGCGGCCCGTGATCGAAGCTCAGCGTTGCATCGTGCCCGGCGAGCCGCCCGCGCCACACCGAAAGTCCGCCTACGGAGAAGGTGGTGAGGCCGGTGGGCGGGGTGGAAAGCGCCGGCGGCGTGCCGAAGATCGCGGCGCGGAGATCGCCCGGCGGCGGGGCGATGCCGGGCTGGTCGAGAAAGCCGGCAATCGCCGAGGCCACCGAGCGGGCATAACCCGGCTCGTCGGCGCCCAGGGTCATCACCCGGCCTTCGTCGTCGTCGCCAAGCGCAGGGGCGGGGTCGCCAATTGATTCAACAAAGCCGGCGAAGGCGCTGATCCGGTTATCGAAAGTTTCGGGGAAGGGGCGGCCGGCGGCGCGCGCGGCGAAGGCGCAGAGCAGCGCCATTTCCACGGTGAAGGCGGCATAGGTCGGGGTCTGCTCGGCGCCACTGCCATCGGAGAGGATCTGCCGGTCGATCTCGGCGATCAGCGCCGTGCGCACCGCCTGGGGCTCGGCACCCGCGGCGAGGCCGAGCAGGTATTCGCCGGCCAGTTCGGCCACCAGGTGATTGTTGGCCGAGGAGAATCTTGAGGGAAAGCGCGGCAGCCAGAAGCGGCTGGCGGCGAGAATTTCGCCGAGTTGCCGCTGCGCCTCGGGGCCGAGCCGCTCGCCCACGAGGCTGGCGACGACGAGGAGGCTGATGGCGCGCAATGCCACCTCGATGCCAGAGGCCCAGCCCGGGCCGCGGAACGGGGGGTTGGCGGCGTGCCAGCTGGCAATGGCCGCTTCGATGGCGGCGAGCGCTGCCGTGTCGCCGGTGAGCAGCAGCTGGGCGGCAAGCGGCACAAGGAACTGCAGACGGTTGAGCTCCCAGACATATTTGATATCGCCGCGGCTGCCGTCGTGGCGGAAATCGACCTCGAGCGCATAGGTCTCGGGGCCAGGCCAGAAGCCTGAGGTGACCGGGTCGAAGCGCCAGAGGGCGTGCGGGAACAATTGCGCAGGGTCGCGTTGCGGCCAGTCGCGGCCCAGCGCGCTGAAGCGGCCTGCAAGCGTGTTGGTGGCGGCAGCGGTAATGGCCTCGCGGGTAGCCGGGTCGGCGGCGGCGATGCGCTGCCTGAGTCCGGGCAGGGTGGGCAGTGCCGCCGGTGCGGGGTAGCGGGCCCAGCCTTCATGCCGGCCCTTTGAGGTGCGCTTGTTGATCGCCTCGCCGAGGCGGTGCAGCACCTCGGCGGGCTCCATGCTGCGCAAGCGGTTGATGTACCAGCCGAGCCTCATCGGCGCGTCCCCCGGGGGTTTGACGTCTGATACACCATAGGGGGCGATTTCGGCGCGGCCGAAACCCGGCTTTCGCGGCACGCGGTTAATGTGCGGGCGGCAAGCTGGAGCGGCGCGAATGGCGAAGATGATCCGGATAATGGTGCTGGCGCTGGGGCTGCTGGCGGGGGTGGCGCAGGCGGCGCCGCTGCCGCTCAAGCACGGGGTGAGCGTGCATGACTGGCTCAACTGGTCGCCGCTCGCCGCCGATGGGAGCTATCGCTGGCCGCCCTACCGCTCGGTCGAGGAGTGGCTGGGTGGCAGCCGACCGCTGCGCGACTGGCCGGACACCGACCCGTTCGCCGATATCCGGGCGCTGGGCTTCGATTATGTCCGGCTGACGGTCGACCCCGGGCCGCTGCTGGCGAGCAGCGGCGAGCAGCGGCAGCAGGCGCTGGGGGTGCTGGCCGATGCGGTGCAGCAGCTGCTCGCGGCCGATCTCAAGGTGGTGCTCAACCTCCACTCGGTGTCGCAGGTCAGGCAATACGGCATGGATGTGGTCAACGGCCCGGCCGGCTCGCCGGCGATTGCCGGCTATATCGCGATGACGGCGGAGGTGGCCAGAATGCTGGTCCCCTTCGGCGCCGAGCGGGTGGCGTTCGAGCCCTACAACGAGCCGGCGCATTACCCGTGCGACGCCACGGGGAGCGAGGATTGGCAACAGATCATGACGGCGACGGTGGCGGCGATCCGCGCCGTCAGCGCCGAGCTCACGCTCGTCGCCACCGGCGGCTGCGGCGGCAGCGTTACCGGCCTCACCGATCTCAGGCCGGATTTCGACGATCCGAACCTCATCTACAGCTTTCACATGTATGAGCCGCATTCGTTCACCCACCAGCGCGCCGACAACGAGGCGGATTTCGCCTCGGGCCTGCCCTGGCCGGCCAGCGCTGGCTCGGCCGAGCTGACGGTCGAAATGCTGAAGGCGCATATGATGGCGGCGGGGCTGAGCGAGGCCGAACAGGCGCGCAACCTTGCGGCGCTGGGCGGGGCGATCGAGGAGTATTTCGCCGAGGATTGGGGCGAGGCGCAGGTCACGGCACGGATCGGCGAGGCGGTGGATTGGGCCAAGGCCAACGGCATCCCGCCGCAGCGGCTGTTCATGGGCGAGTTCGGGGCGATCCTGATGAGCCCCGATGGCCGGATGGGCGCCTTCGATGCCGATCGGCTGCGCTACCTCACGACCGTGCGGCAGGCGGCCGAGGCGCATGGGATACCGTGGGCGATCTGGGAATACTCCAATCCGTATGGAATGAGCGTGATCGTGCCGACGGGAAAGGCAGAGCCGGATCGGGAACTGCTGCGGGCGCTTGGGTTGTAGGGGGGCTGACTGAAGCAGACGGCCCCCTCCCGGCCTCCCCCATAAAGGGGGAGGTGCAGAGTCGAGGTTCTGTCTTCGATCGAGCCAAACGAACCGACGGGGCACCTCCCCCTTTAAGGGGGAGGATGGGAGGGGGCCGTCTCTCTCAGTCGGCGTTTCCCTCAATACTTCGAAATATCCAGCCGCTGATCGATAAACGCCCGCTTTCCCGCGCGGCCGCCGGCCAGCCGCTCCACCTGTTCGGTGGCAAACACGATCTTGCCGTGGGTGCGCTGGGTCAGGCCGCTGGCGACGCGCAGCGCGTCACTCTCGCCGCCATCGGTGGTGGGGATGTAGCGGATGGTGCTGTGGCCCGGCCGATCCTGGAAGAACTGGTATTCTTCGATGCCCTCGAAATAGCGCGGGTTTTCCGGGGTGAAGTCGATGGTGACGACGCGGTTGCCATCCGACGAGATCAGGAAATCCGGCTTGCGCCGCGGCGTCAGCCGCTCGACCGTCAGGCGCTGGCCGTTGCCGGGTGCGGGCAGTTCCACCAGCGTTGCCCGATCTTCGGTGTCGTAGCGCAGGAACGGCATGCTGCGGCCGGTAAAGCCGGTGCCGATCAGCCGGCCTTCGCGGCCGATCTCGGTGATCGGCTGGCCAGCTTCATCGACCAGTTCGGCGAGGCCGTAGAGCGGATCGAACTGGTAGAAGCCGTCGCTGCTGATCTCCCGCGCGAACAGCACCTTTTCGCTCAGCCCGTAGAAATTGGCGATCGGCACGCTGCCCAGCACGTCGGCAATGATGCGGCGCTGGTGCGGGTAGAGCGGCTCGGAGATCGGCAGGATGCCCTTGAGCGGGCGCTTCGGCCGCCGGCCGATGCGGCACATGTGCCGGCACATCAGCTCGATCGCCGAGGGGTAGCCATAGAGATACTCCAGCTCGTAGCGGTCGATCAGGTCGAGATAGGTCGCCACATCGTCATGCGTCATCGGGAACACCGACAGGCGCAGCTCGCGCAGCGCCGGCTCCCAGTGCGAAATCCTGGTGCCCTTGGGGTGCAGCCCGAAGCCGCGCAGCACGATCTTGCCGGTCTTTTCGGTAAAGCCGATGCGGCTCCAGTTGTCGTAGACGAAAGCCATCTCGCGGGCGCTGCGATCGCGGTCGAGATAGAAGGTGAAGGGGCGCTCGCCGTTCGAGCCGCTGGTGTCGCCGCGGTCGGCCTCGCTGCGCGGCACGGTCAGCGCCCGCTCGCCGGCGGCGGCCAGATGCTGCTTGGTGAGGATCGGCAGCCGCTTGAGGTCGGCGAGCTCGAAGGTAGTGGCATCGAAGCTGGAGGAGAAGGCGCGCTCGATCAGCTCGCGGTAGAACGGGCTCAGCGCGTGGGCCCGGCCGATAATGGCGCGGAGCGAGGAGAGGTGCTGCGCATCGGCATAGGCGGGGTCGGCGGCGGCCTCGGCGATGCGGCTGCGCCATTTGCGATAGCTGCCGCCGAACTTCAGCCTGGTCGGCACCAGCGACACCAGCGGGGCGAGTGAGCGTCGCACCACTTCGGGGCTCCGCACATAGGCGCCGCGCGCCACATCCATCAGGCTCATCTCAAATCCCCCGCGCGCAACGCGCGCCTCAGAAACAACCATCGCCGGCAGGCTGAGCCGGCTTCATCGTCTGCTTGAAGGTGGTGGCGCCGCGCTGGATGCGGGGGCGCTGGATAGCAAAGCCATCAGGCCGGAGCCCGGTGACGACAGGCCCCTTCGCCGCCTTGCCTTCGCCATAGGCGAAGCCCTGTGGCAAAGCGGGTCGGGGCATGAGGCGATCGAGCTGTCCGGCCTGGCCTTGTCGGCCATGCGCTGGACGGTGATCGCCTCCCTCGCGTCCCCGGTTTTGGCCGGGGAAACTGTGGTCACGGTGCTGGCGACGTCGTAGGTCATGGGCCGCTCCAAACGCGTCGACCTACCGTTCGCGGCGCGTGAGGAACTAGGTAATCCCGGGTACGAAAACTGGGAACCAAAAGGTTACCTTAGTGTTAACGCGCAGCCGCTATCCACACCTTGCTGACCGTATTGGCATAGGGGGCGAGGTCGAGCCGTTCGCGGTGTAGCGCCAATGCCGCACTGCCGAGCCGTTGGCGCAGCGGCGCATCCTCCACCAGCCGGGTCAGCGCCGCCGCCAGCGCCTCGACATCGCCCACCGGCACCAGCAGCCCGGTCTCGCCGTCTTTGATGATGTCGGGAACCGCGCCGACCGGTGTCGCCACCACTGCGAGGCCCGAGGCCATCGCCTCGATCACCGACATTGGCAGGTTTTCGGCGAAGGACGGCAGCACCATGATATCGGCCGAGGCGATCAGTTCGGCCACCCGCTCGGGCCCGACCCAGCCGGGCAGTTCGACGCGGTCGGCGAGGCCGAGTTCGAGCGCTTTGGCACGGGCCGCCTCGACATGGCCGTCGCCGCCAATGGTGGCGCGCCAGTTGCTCAAATGCTGCATCTGCTTGAGCGCGTCGCCCAGTTGCGGCACGCCCTTGCGGTCGCCGATGCGACCGAGAAACAGGATGTGCACCTGGCTGCCGCCGCCGACATGGGGCAGGGTGGGCCGCGCCGTGGCATTGGGCACGATGACGATGCGCTCGGCGGCGCCGGGGGCGCGGGCGGCGACGAAATCGCGCCACACCTCGCCCAAAACCATCGTCGCGGCAGCGCCTTCGAACATCTGCTTGATGTTGCGGCTGAGCCGGCTCTGGTCGTCCTTCCAGAACTCGCGGTATTCCGCGCCATGCAAATGCAGCACGTAGGGGACGCCGAGCAGCCGGGCGAGCCGGGCAAGCTGGAGTTTTCGGTAGGTGCTGCCGGAGCTCGCGAGGTTGAGGTGCACCAGGTCGAGCCGGCCAGCGAGCTTCATGCCGAGCATTTTCAGCATGAAGCGCGCGAGATAAAACGGCGCCAGCGCCAGGTGGCCGCTGCCGCGGGTGGCGACGAAACTGACGCTGACCGCTCCGCTGCCGGTCCGGGCCAGCTCGCTCTTCAGCGCCCCCATCACACGGTCGATGCCGCCCTGGCCGGTACCGCCGGCAGGCGTCGCGACGAGCACGTTGAGGGTCCGGGTGGGTGTGGCGCGTTGCAGCATGCAGGCAGGCATAGCCGCTGCCGTGGGGGCGGGAAAGCAGAGCCTCCCGACAGGGTTTACGGCCGGGCCTATTTGATACAATTGCCGCTATTCACCACCACTGGGCAAAGCGCTGTCGGGCAGGCGGCAAAAGGGTTAAGCGAAGGTGAAGAACCTCCGCGCACAAGGTGCGCGCTGGGGGGCACGCACCCAGAGGGGCAGGGGTGCTGAAATGCCTGAGGATGCAAAGGCATTCCCCCCGGGGATGCAAGCGCACCCCTTGGGGACGATGAAGGTATTTGACGTGCTGCTCCGCTCGACCCTGTTCTATGCCCCGGCGATCCTGTTGACGCGCCTTTCGGCGCTGCTGATGCTGGTGGTCGCCACCCGGCTGATCGACCAGACCGAATATGGCCTGCTCACCCTGGTCGTGACGGTGGGTGAACTCACCGATTCCGCTGTCAGCAGCTGGTTGCGCATCGCGCTGTTGCGGCTCGGCGGCAAAGGCGAGATCAGCACCGGCAGCGTCAAGCTTGCGGCCCGCGTGCTGGTGGTGACGACGCTGCTGGGGCTCGTGGTTTCGGCCGCCGGTTCGGCGCTGGTGGCGCCCGAGCGCTGGGCCGACTTCACCATCGCAGTGGGCACTTACCTCGCGGTCGGCTCGCTCAGCCGCTTCGCACTGACGCTGTTGCAGATGCAGCAGCGCCATTCGGCCTATTCGCTGCTCGAGTTCCTTCGCGCCGTGTTGCAGCTGGTGCTGGCGGTGGCGGCGATCGTCCTCATCCATGGCTCGTTCCTCTGGGTATCGCTGGCCTCGAGCCTCGGCGTGCTGATTGCCGGCGCCATTGCGCTGGGAATGGCCCGCCGCGGCGTCGTCGCCGGGCCGTCGCGCTTCACCCATGCCGAGTTGTTCGCGCTCGGCATTCCGCTGGTCGCCGCTGCCATTGTCAGCTTTGGGCTCAACAGCGCCGAGCGGGTGCTGCTGAAGCTCTACTACGATGCCGGCGCGGTGGCGGTGTTCGCCGCCGTCTATGCGCTGGCTCGCCAGCCGATCGATACCATTGCCAATGCCATCAATATGGGGGCGTTCCCCGAGATGGTGAGCAGGTTCGACACCGAAGGCGCCGACGCGGCCGGGCGCTTTCTCGGCCACCAGATGGCGCTGATGGCGCGGCTGACCTTTCCGATCGTCGCGCTGCTGATCGCGCTTTCCACCGAGATCGGCGGCGTGCTGCTGCCGGCCGATTACCACCAGGATCTGGGCACGCTCTTTCCCATCATCGCGCTCAGCGTGCTGTGCGCCAACGTCACTACCTTCGTGTTCCAGAACGTCTTCCACGCGCACAAGAAGCCGTGGCTGCTGATGGTGGCCCTGGCGCCCGGCTCGGTCGCGACCATCGGGCTGTCGCTGCTGCTGATCCCCGCCTGGGCCGAAACGGGTGCGGCGCTGTCGCTGCTCGGCGGCACGCTTGCCGGGCTCATCGCCTCGGCCAGCATCAGCCACCGCCTCACCCCGGTGCCGGTGCCCTGGGTCGATCTCATGGTGTCGCTCGGCGTCGCCACCGCCACCGGCCTCGCCGCCTGGACGGCCAGCGCGCTGCTCGGCGAAGCCTGGCCGCTGTTCAAGCTGGCAGTCGGCGGCGTGGCTGGGAGCCTCGTGTTCCTCGGGCTGCAATCGCTGCTGCACCCGGCAGAGACGCGGGCGCTGGCGGGCAAGGTGCGGGCCAGGTTGGGGATGGTTTAGGGCTGCCTTGGAGGAATTGCTTCCAGCAGCGGCGCGTGGGCCCCACCCCACCCAGCTTCGCTACGGCTTCGCCTAGCTTCGCTACCCTCCCCATCAAGGGGAGGGAGACGACAGAGCCGAAGCTTGCAGTCAGGTCTCCCTCCCCCTTGTGGGGAGGGTAGCGCAGCTCGGGCCTGCGGCCCGTAGCGAAGCAGGGTGGGGGATGGCCCCACGCACCAGCTTTCGGCTGCCCCCAAAAGCCGAGGGGCCCGTGCTCCCCCAAGCACGGGCCCCTCGCTCCCCAAACCTTATGCCGAGCGGCGGCGTTCGCGCAGTTCGCGCCACAGCAGCCCGACATAGGCGGTGTTGGTTTCGTAGTAGCGGCGCCACAGCCGGCGCGGTTCCTGCGCCACGCGGAACAGCCATTCGAGCCCGAGCTTCTGCACCAGCGCCGGGGCGCGGGCGACCTTGCCGCCATAGACATCGAAGCTGCCGCCGACGCCCATGACGAAGTTCGGGGTCAAGACGTCGCGATATTGCTTCAGGAAGCGCTCCTTGCGCGGCGTCGGCATGGCGACGAACAGGCAGTCGGCCTTGCTGGCGTTGATCGCCGCGACCACTGCCGCTTCATCCTCGGGCTTGAAATAGCCGTCCTGCATGCCGGCCACCACCAGCTCGGGGTAGTCGGCGGCGAGCCGCCGGTCCACGGCCTGCAGCACGTGCTTTTCGGCGCCCAGCAGATAGGGGCGGTAGCCGTTCCTGGCGCAGAGGGCGAAGAGGTTGGTCATGATGTCGACGCCGGACACCCGCTCGGGTACCGCAACGCCGCACAGCCGGGCGCCCCAGACGACGCCGGCGCCGTCGATACTGATCAGGTCGGCGCTGGCCACATCCTCGCGCAGCTCGGCATTCTGCTTCATGTTCACGAGCTTGGACACATTGACCACGGTGTGGTGCAGCGGCCGGCGCAGGGCCATCGCCTCGTTGGCGAGGGCCAGCGTCTCGGGCATGGTCAGCGCATGCATGGGCGAGCCGAGGAACTCCCGGCGCCGCTCGGCCAGCAGCGGGTGCTGGCTCCAGCTCAGGCTGTGCGCGCTCATGCGGCGCGATCCGTAACGCGGCGCAGCGGGAAGCCGCGCTGGCGGTCCTCGCGGGCCTTCTTGCCCTCGATCCGGGCATCGGGCTTTTTCGCCTTGCGCCAGGTCCACAGGCCCCGGGTGTCGATCAGCTTCTTGTCGGCCAGCGCTTCGGGGTCGATCAGGCCGAACTGGCGATGATCGACCAGCAGCACCACGATGTCGGCGGTGTCGATGGCGCTGAGCGCGTCGGTGAAGACGATGCCCTTGCCCTCGAGCTCGCGCGGCAGCGCCCGGATATGCGGCTCGGCCGCCACCAGCTTGATGTTGGGCACATCGGCGAGGAGCTTGACCACCTCGACCGCCGGGCTTTCGCGCACGTCGTCGATGTTCGGCTTGAAGCTCAGCCCGAGGCAAGCCACCGTCTGCGGCTTATCGGGATCGAGCAGCGCTTCGATATCGCGGACCACGGCGAACGGCCGGTCGGAGTTGATGCGGCGAGCCGAGCTCATCAGCCGGGTGCTGTTGGGTGCGGCGTCGATGATGAAATAGGGGTCGACCGCGATGCAGTGGCCGCCGACGCCGGGGCCGGGCTGCAGGATGTTGACGCGCGGGTGGCGGTTGGCGAGCTCGATCAGTTCCCAGACGTTGAGACCCAGATCCTGGCACACCGCCGCCAACTCGTTGGCGAAGGCGATGTTGACGTCGCGGAAGGCGTTTTCGGTCAGCTTCACCAACTCGGCGCTTTCGGCCGAAGTGATGAACAGGTCGCCGGCAACGAAGCTCGCATAGAGCTCCACCGCGCGGTTGGAGGATTTCTGCGACAGCCCGCCGATCGAGCGATCATTGTTGATGAGCTCGGTCAACACCTTGCCCGGCAGCACGCGCTCGGGGCTGTAAGCCACCAGCACGTCGGCGGCCTCGCCGGCGGCCGGCGGGAAGCTCAGGTCGGGACGGAGTTCGGCCAGCAGCGCCGTCATGGTGCGGGTGGTGCCGACCGGCGAGGTCGATTCCAGCACCACCAGATCGCCGGCCTTCAGCACCGGGGCGATCGACTGGGCCGCCGCCAGCACGTAGCTGATGTCGGGTTTGTGGTCTTCGGTGATCGGGGTCGGCACGGCGATGACGAAGGCATCGGCCGCTTCGGGCGTCGTCGCAGCACGCAGCTTGCCGTTCCCCACCACCTTCTGGATCAGCCCATCGAGATCGGGCTCGACGATGTGGATCTCACCGCGATTGACCTTCTCGACCACGGCCGGGTTGACGTCGATGCCGATCACCTCGAGCCCGCGGCTCGCAAATACCGCGCAGGTGGGCAGGCCGATATAGCCCATGCCGATGACGGAAACGGTCTTGATCATCTTGTCAGACATGCCGCGAAAGCTCCTCGACGATCCGGGCACTGGCCCGGCCGTCGCCATAGGGGTTGTGCCGTTCGGCCATGCCGCGATAGGCGGCCTGGTCGTCGAGCAGGCGAGTGGCGTTCAGTACGATCTGGTCGATATCGGTGCCGACGAGGCGGGCCGTGCCGGCGGCCACTCCCTCGGGACGTTCGGTGTTCTCGCGCATCACCAAAACGGGCTTGCCGAGCGAGGGCGCTTCTTCCTGCACGCCGCCGCTGTCGGTCAAAACCAGGTAGCTCTGCTTCTGCAGGTAGAGGAACGGCAGGTAATCCTGCGGATCGATCAGGTGGATGTTCGGCACCCCGTCGAGGGCGGCCGAAACGACGCCGCGCACGTTCGGGTTGGGGTGCACCGGATAGACGATCTGCACGTCGGCGCGCGCCGCCAGCACCTTGAGCGCGGTGCAGATGCGCTCGATGCCGCCGTCGAAATTCTCGCGGCGGTGGCCGGTTACGAGGATCAGCTTCTTCTTTGAATCAAGGAACGGAAAGCGTGCGGCGAGCTCGGCGCTGAGCAGCTCGTCCTGGTCCAGCGTGCCGGAAAAATGCAGCAGCGTATCGATCACCGTGTTGCCGGTGACGAAGATCGTCGCCGGGTCCTTGCCCTCGGCGATCAGGTTCTCGCGGGCTTCGGCGGTCGGGGCAAAATGCCAGGTGGCGATGTTGCCGGCGATCAGCCGGTTCAGCTCCTCGGGGAAGGGGCTGTCGATATTGTGGCTGCGCAGCCCTGCCTCGATATGGGCCACGGGGATGCGCTTATAGAATGCCGCGAGCGCTGCGGTCATGGCGGTGGTGGTGTCGCCCTGCACCATGACGATGTCGGGCTTCGCCTTATCGAGCACCTCGGCCATCCCCAGCAGCACCTTCGAGGTCACGTCGAACAGGGTCTGGCCCGGCGACATGACGTTGAGGTCGTAATCGACCGGCAGGCCGGTCAGCGCGATCACCTGGTCGACCATTTCGCGATGCTGCGCGGTGACGCAGATCTGGGTGTCGAAGTGCGGGCTCTGCAGCGCCGCCTGCGCCACCGGGAAGCATTTCAGCGCTTCGGGGCGGGTGCCGAACACGATCAGCAGCCGCTGCCGCCGGGGACGCTCAGGAAGGGAGTGGAAATTCATGACGCACCGCACTACGAGAAGTCCGCGTACCGTCTACGCGATGATGCGCTAGCACATACTCCGGTGATGGCCGAGCGGTCGCCTTAACTCTTAAGCTATGATTAACACCGAAATCGCGTTTACCCAGATGTGCTTCGTCGTTTGTACACCGAACTGCTGTGGGTTACAGGCCACAGCTAGGGCGAAACCGTGGCAGTAGCAATTTGATTACAATTTTAATCATTGTCGACACTTCCACTGCGCGAGCCTGGCAGACGGAGTTGTTTGCGCGACTCAGCGCTGCCGGGCATCGAATCGCCGTGCGGCAGGGCAGCATGGCGGGGCGTCGCGCCCCGGTGCTCGACCTGATCCTCAGGCTCGAAGCGGCGCGTGCGCCGCACGGCCTCGCGCGCGCCGCCACGCCGCTGGCCGAGACGCCGGCAGGGGGCAAGCACGATCTCACCATCGATCTCACCGGCCGCTGTGCCGAAGGCCATGCGCCGGTGCTGACGGTGGATTTCGATGGCCAGCGCGACCTCGCCGCCGGCCTCGCCGCCATGCTCGCCGGTGGGGTCCGGCCCCAGCTCACGGCACGGCTGAACGGCGTCGCCGTCGCTGCGGCGCGGCCGATGATCGGGGATCGCGTCTGGCTCAGCCGGGCCGCCTCCGACCTCTGTGCCGGCGCTGTCACACTGCTCGAAATGTGCGTCACCCGCTTTGCTGCCGGCAAGTTGCTGCCGCTGGCCGAAGCGGTGCCGCCGGTATCGCAGCACGACGGCCGGGAGCTCTTGTGGCAGTACCCGCCGCATCTCATTGCCGGGCTCGGCTGGCGGGCGCTGCGACGGCTGCGCGGCAACCGGCCGTTCTACTGGCGCACCGGGCATCGGCTGGTGGAGGGAGCCGGTCTCGCCGAGTCCGCCGGGATCGGCGCTGGCGCAGCGACGCAGCTGGTGGAGGGAGCCGGTCTTGCCGAGTGCCAGGGCACCCGCCAGACCGAGTCTGGACCGCTGTTCACCGAGCTCGCCGATGATGGGCAGCGCTTTTATGCCGATCCGTTCGTGTTCGAATGGCGCGATCGGCTCTACCTGTTCGTCGAGGAATATCCATACGGACTCGGCCGCGGCATCATCTCGGTGGCCGAGTGCCGGGCCGATGGCAGCATGGAAACCCCGCGCCCCGTGCTCGAGGAGCCGCATCACCTCAGCTACCCGCAGGTCTTCGCGCATGACGGCGAGGTGTACATGATCCCCGAGTCGAGCGGCGGCAACGAGCTGGTGCTGTATCGCGCCGAACCGTTCCCGCATGCCTGGGTGCGCGAGGCGGTGCTGGTCACGGGCAAGCGGCTCAACGACATGACGCTGCTGATCCGCGACGATCGCTTCTGGCTCATCGGTACCGAGCAGCGGGGCGCAGGCAGCGCGTCCGATACCATGGTGGTCTACAGCGCCAAGGCGCTGGCCGGGCCGTGGTCGCCGCACCCGCTCAACCCGATCCTGGTGGACCGCCGGGCGGCGCGCCCGGGCGGGCCGTTCATCGTCCAGCCCGACGGCCGCACCTTCCTGCCGCTGCAGGACGGCACTGACAGCTATGGCGGCGGCCTCGGCATTGCCGAACTCCGGCTGCTGAGTGACGACGACGTGCAGTTCGGGCCGGTCCAGCCGCTGACCCCGGGGGCCGCCTGGGCCTGTGACGGCATCCACACCCTGTCGCGCGCCGGCCGGTTGGAGGTGGTCGACAGCCGCGGGTGAGGGATGGTTGTGCCTCGGGCCGACCCCTGGCCCCCGGGGATTTACCAAGAAAACCCATTCCGGGAGCGCCGAGGCGGCACTGGTATATAAAGCCCTAACGACAGGCCACCTTCACAACGAGATGTTAACGCCATGGCTTTGCTGACCGACGCGCCACATCCCCAGAGCCCCACCTCCGGCGCCCGCGCCTTTGCGCGGCTGGGCGGCCGTCCTGCCAATGACGAGGCGAGCGCGCGGCCGGTGCTGCAGCCGGCGCCCGAGGCCGAGCCGGTGACCACGGTGACGCTGGGCAAGATCGGGGATTTCCTCGAGCTCGACCTCGGCCGGATCTTCGTCTGGCTCCGGAAAGGCCTGCTCGCCTCGGTGGCGCTGGCGGGGCTGGGGGCGATGGCCGGCGGCGCCTATGCGGTGCTGAGCCCGGCCAAGTATACCGTCTCCACCGATATCCTGATCGATCCGGCGAACCTGCAGGTGGTCAGCGACGATCTGTTCCAGCAGCCGGGGCAGGTGGATAACGCGCTGCTCAATGCCGGCAGCAAGCTGCGCGTGCTCACCTCGGGCAACGTGCTGGCGCGCGTCGTCGACAAGCTCAACCTCGTCGCCGACAAGGAATTCTACGATCCGACCCCGGGTCTGCTCGCCTCGCTGCTGCCGAGCAGCGGCAAGGAGGAGGAGGCCGATCCGCGGCTCGCGGCGCTCTCGGCGCTGTCGAAGCGCGTCGGCACCAAGGCCGACGAAAAGTCGTTCGTCGCAACGCTCAGCGTCTCCTCGGAAAGCGCCGACAAATCGATCACAATCTCCTCGGCGATCGTCGATGCGTTCAAGGCAGAACTGGCGACGGCGGAAGCCGATGGCGCCGGCCGCACTGCCGCGGCGCTCAACGACCGCCTCGACGAGCTGAAGAGCGCCGTCAAACTGGCCGAAGAAAAGGTCGAGGCCTATAAGCGCGACAACAACCTCGCCACCAGTTCGGGCGAGCTGGTCAACACCCAGACCATGGCGCAGCTCAACCAGCAGGTGGTCGAGGCGCAGTCGCGCGTCATCGCCGCGCAGTCGAGCTATGACGAGCTGGTGGCGGCCGGGCGCAATGCCACCACGGCCGATACCCAGGCTTCGGGCGCGCTGACGACGCTGCGCGCCAGCGCCGGCGCGCTGCGCCAGCAGCTCGACGCGCAGGCAATGGTCTATGGCCCGCGCCACCCCACCATCGTCAGGCTCAACACCGAGCTCGCCGCGGTCAATGCGCAGCTCGAGGCCGAAATCGGCCGCATCGTCGCCGCCGCAAAGGTGTCACTCGATGAGGCCAAGACCGCCGCCGCGGCGCTGGCCACGAAGGCCGATGAGCTCAAGACCGACGTGTTCAGCGACAATGAGGCGCTGGTGAAGCTGCGCGAGCTGGAGCGCGACGCCACGTCGAAATCCACCATCTACGAAGCTTTCCTCAGCCGGGCCCGCCAGGTCACCGAGCGCGAGCAGCTCGACACCACCAATGTGCGGGTCATTTCCACCGCCGTGCCGCCGGCTGCCCGTTCGTGGCCGCCGCGCACCGTGGTGATGCTGGGGGCAGGGGCGTTCGGCGGCTTCGCTCTGGGCATGCTGATCGCGGTGCTGTTCGGCATGATGCGCGACCTCCGGCAGCCGAAGCGCCGGCGCACGGCCTCGGCCGCCGCCTGAGCCGATGACGCGTATCGTCTTCCACGTCCCGAGCTTTCGGGGCGGCGGCGCCGAGCGCGTCTTCGTGCTGATGGCCAATGAGATGGCGCGGCGCGGCCACGAGGTGACGCTGTTCGTCTGGAACAGCGAAGGGCCGAACGCCGCGCTGCGCGCCGACAACGTCAGGCTCGTCGATCTGGGCATGCCGATCTACGGCGAGGGCTTTGGCAAGCCCGCGACGCTCAGCGGGCTGAGGCGCAGCACCGGCTTCTACCGGCGGCTCAAACCCGATGCGGTGTTCAGCGGTCCCGAATTCGCCAACCTCATCACCGCGCTGGCGCTCAGCCTCAGCTTCAGCAAGGCGAAGTTCTTTCCGAGCTTTCATGCCGCTGCCGCCATCCCCTCGAACGATTTGGGCTCGAAGCTCGCCCTGTTGCTCTCGGGGCTGGTCGCGGCCCGCGCCACCAAAGCCATTGCGGTTTCGGCCGGGGTGGGGCGCGATATCACGGCGCGGGGCGTCGCTGCCGACAAGCTGGCGGTGATCCACAATCCGCTCCCCCCGGCGACGGCGCAACCGGGGCAGGCCTACCCCTGGCAGGTCGAACTGGCGGCATTGGGCGATGGTCCGGTGATCGCTACGGCCGGGCGGCTGGTCGGGGTGAAGGACCACAAGACCTTGCTACGCGCCTTTGCCGCGCTGCTGCGAACGCGTCCGGCGCGTCTCGTGCTGTTCGGCGATGGCCCGCTGCTGAGCGAACTCGAGGCAGAAACCCGAGTCCTCGGAATCGCTTCGAAGGTATTGTTCGCGGGCTACGTGAACGATCCGGCGGCCTGCTACGCCGCTGCCGACCTGTTCGCGTTGAGTTCGACCAGCGAAGGTTTCGGCAACGTGCTGATCGAAGCCATGGCGGCCGGAGTGCCGGTGGTCTCCACCGACGCCCCGCACGGCCCCCGCGAAATCCTCGCCGATGGCAAGTACGGCACGCTGGTGCCGGTCGGCGATGCCGGGGCGCTGGCCACGGCGATGGCGGCGATGCTCGACGAGCCCACCGACCCCGCCGTGCTCAAGGCCAGGGGGGCGGAATTCGCGATCGAGCGGATCGGCGATCGGTACGAGGCGCTGCTGGGGTAGGCACACGCAACCCTGCCGCACATTCGATGGATCGCTCTGCGCCGCGCGACGTTCCCTCCTGCAAAGGAGCGCGACATGTACCAAGACACCGATAAGTTCGTGGATCTCAACTTCGAGCAGAACGTCCGGCAGGCGGCCTATCTCCTCTGGGAGAAGGATGGCCGGCCATTCGGCAGCGAGAAGGAGTACTGGTTCCGGGCGCTCGAGGCGCAACTGGCGGCGCGCGACAGGAGCAATGGGCAGGCAATAGCACCCAAGCCGGCCAATGACTGAGGCGGCAGCAGCAATCCCCAGCGCGTGGTGGCGCTGGGGATCGGGTCGGCGACCGGTCAGGCGGCCTTGAGGTTCACCTGGGAGATCGCGACTTTCGACAGCTTCTCGTCGGTAGCGACCTCTTCCCTGAGGGTGGCATCGAGCAGCGACACCGCGTCCTTCAATCCCATCTGCCCGGCCCAGGTCTTCAGCGTGCCGTAGCGGGCAATCTCGTAATGCTCGACCGCCTGCGCGGCCGAGACCAGACCGGCATCGAGCGCCGGGGTGCCCTTGAATTCCTCCATGATGGATTTGCCTTCTTCGAGAATGCCGAGGATGGCGTCGCAGGTCTTGCCGCGGGCCGGCTTGCCGATAAGCTCGAACACCTGCTCCAGCCGCTCGACATGGCCCTCGGTCTCCTCGAGGTGCTGTTCGAACCCGGCCTTGAGTTCGGGCGCTTCGGCGGCCTTGGCCATCTTGGGCAGGGCTTTCAGGATCTGCTTTTCGGCGTAGTAGATGTCCTTGAGGGTGTCGAGGAACAGGTCGTCCAGGGTCTTCTCGCTGGCCATGGTGGCATTCTCCGTTGTGCAATGGATGCGACGCTGCTGATGCAATTTCGATGTGGGGGAGTGGTTCCCACTGGAGTGAGCGCGGAGCCAGTAGCGATCAGCGATTGAGCTGCTGCTACTCGCTATTGGCTACTCCTCCCCTCGCTACAACCAGTGCAGGCTGCGGGTCGGGGACGAGGGCAGGTTCACCAGTTCGGCGAGCTTTTCGGCATTGTGGATGGTCACCATGCCGTCCTGCCAGGTGGCGATGCCGCGGCCGCGCAGGGCTCTCAGCGTGCGGTTGGCGTGGACGATGCTCATGCCGGTGGCGTCCGCCACATCCTGCTGGGTCAGCGGGACGCTGAAGCTCAGCCCCTGGCCGGGGTCGTTGAGGCGCAGCCGGCGGTGGAGAATGAGGATCAGCGCCGCGACGCGGCGGTGGCCGGGCATCCGGCCGACCAGTGCCAGCAGCGTCATCAGGTGCACGCTGTCTTCCTGGGCCCAGAGGAACAGCAGCGCCGCGAGCCGTGGGTAATCGCGAAAAGCCCGGCCGAAGGCCTGCAGCGGAATGGTCTCGACTTCCGCCTCGGTCAGTGCCTGGATGGTCTCGGAGGCGGCGTGGCTGGCAAGGCTCGGCAGCCCGACGAGATCGCCGGCAACATGGAAACGGGTGATCTGGCGGCCGCCCTCGGCGGTCGAGAGGCTGCAGGCGAGCCAGCCCGAACGCAGGCGATAAATCTCAGGGTCGGGCGCCCCTTCGTGTCTCAGGTAAGCGCCACGCCGCACGGTCCTCGCGGGGCCGCTGATCAGCTCGAGGTTCCTGAGGTCGTCCGGCTCCAGCGCGGCAACAGCCGAAAGCCGCGTCAGGTCCATGAGGCAACCGGCCGGTCAGCTTGCATCAGGCGTCCGGGCAATCGACCACAGCACATGCGGCGGCCGGTAGAAGGTCGTCGGCTGGTACCGGAGTCGGGCATGGTTTCCGTCGTTGCTGGCGCTGGTCAAAGCACTAGCCGCAGTCCCGGCGGGCCCCATTAACAAAAGCTAAGGCACGGAAGTTTCTCACATGTGGCGGCTTCGGCGGGCCTGTCTCGAACCGGGCTCGGGTTAACACTGGATATTGCAAATCCACTCCGGACCATTGCTAGTGTCGGGCGGGCCGCTCGGGCTCGGGGGGAGGGGGCGTGCAACTGGTGCCCTGGCTGCTGGTGGCGTTGAACATCAGCGGCGTTGCAATCATGGTAAAATACGGCCTGCCCAAGGAAGTGCCGGTGGTCGGGCGCGCCGATGCAGATCCGCTGCTCGGCTATCTCGGGCTGCTGTTGTTCGGGCTCAGCATTGCCATCCGCGTCGCGCTGACCGTAACGGGCTGAACGCTCAGGCGAGACCGGACGCGGTATCGCGCGTCACCCAGCGGTCGCTGCTCCAGTCGCGCACGGTGACCGAGATCCGCCCATTGTCGATATCGATGAGGTTGTAGCCATTGGGCTCGCCGCGCAGCCGCGTCGAAATGGTCGAGGAGGCCTGGGCGACGAGGATCGGCGCATGCGCGGCACGGCGCAGGCCCTGCGGCGCGCCATGGCCGATGCTCCCCGGCTGCTCGTGCTTGCGCACGTAGGAGAGGTGGAAGTGGCCCGACAGCACCAGGCGGACGCCCAACTCGGAGAAGGTGCGGAGCGCCAGGTCGGCGCGCTTCACCAACCGCATGGGTTTGTCCGCCGTCGTTTCGGGCTGCATCAGCGGGTGATGGGCAACGACGATCCTGAGCGCGTCCGGCGCGGCGGCATCGAAACGGGCGGCGAGGCGCCGCAACTGCTGGCGGTTGATGGCGCCATGCGCCCAGTTGAGCCCGGGCCTCACCCGGCGCGAGGTCTTGATGCCGGCTATGGCGACGCCGCGGGTCTCGAGGAAGGGTTCGAGTTCGGTGTCGATATAGCGCCGATAGAGCCCATAGGGAGCGAGGAAGCGGCGCATCAGGTTCACAGCGGGGACGTCGTGGTTGCCCGGCACCGCAAACACCGGTGCCTCGAGCGTATCGAGAAACGCCCGGGCGGCGCGGAACTCGCTTTCGGAACCGACCTGGGTGAAGTCGCCGCTGACCACCACGAGGTCGGGGTGCTGTGCCGCAAGATCAGCGGCGAGGCCGGCGGCAAGCGTTGCGTCGTGATGGCCGAAATGCAGGTCCGAGAGGTGGCAGATGCGCATGGTCAGAGGGCTTCGATGGTCGTTTCGGTAGCGGCGGCGACGGGCGGCGCCAGCACCGAGAGGGCAAGGGGCAGGATGCGGAAGCGCAGCGGGCTCTGCAGCGCCATGATCTCGCCATCCACCATGGCCCGGACCAGCCGGCGCCGGGTGCGCACGGTGAGGGCGCGGACATGCTCCATTTCGAGTACGTCATCGTTGCGCCAGTTGCCCAGCACCATCTCGGCGGCGAGCCGCAGCGCATCGCGGAAGCGCAGCTGGCGCAGCAGGTAGAGGCTCAGCGTGCCCTCGTCGAGCCGCGGCCGGTGGAACACCTGGCCGAGGCCCTCGGCATAGTCGTTGTTGGCAATGGCGATCGACTGTACCCGCTCGATGCGCGGCTCGCCCGAACGCGGCGTGATCTCCACCGCGAAGCGGCGCAGCCGCGACAGCCGCCGGATGAAATGGCCGAGAAAACCGATGCGGGCGGCCAGCTCGGCGCGACCGCGCAGTCTTTCGCGCGCTGCGGCAATTCCGGGTACGGCACCGATCACCACCTTGTGGAGGAACAGCTGGCCGTTCACCTCGCCCACGTCGATGCGGCGCGGCGCCATTGTGTCCAGCGCTTCGAACCAGGCCTCGAGCGGAATGGGAATGGCCAAGTCGCGGGCGAGCAGGTTGGCGGTCCCCAGCGGCAACACCGCCAGGGTGCGCCCGGTCTCCATCGCCACCTGAGCCAGCGCCGTCACGGTGCCGTCGCCGCCGGCCGAGAGCAGCATTTCGGCCGTGCTTTGCCGGGCCGTCTGCATCCGCTCCTCGAACGGCCGGTCGGCATCGGCATCGACGCTGATCGAAATGCCGCGTTCGGCGAACAGGCCATGCAGGCGCTCCGCCGTGACGCCCGTCCTGAGGGCAGTACCCGAGTTCGGGTTGAGAACGATGTGGAACCTGGTTTGCAGCACCCCGATGCCCCTTTCCGAGGCCATTCACCCCAGATTGTTGCAACGGTGCGGCGGCGCCAAGGTTCCGGGGCGGCGCGAATGGAGGGGAGCGTTCAGTGCCTCGGCGCCTGCCGGGCCGGTGCGGCGAAGCTCTCGAGGGTGGCGCGCACCGAGTCCAGCGCCCGCACCACATCGAGAAAGCGCGAGTGGTGGGTGATGGCTTCGGGCAGGGCGGCAGCCTCGGCGCTCAGCTCGTCCGAGGTCCTCGCCACCTCCTGCAGCAGTTCGTGCGCCTCGTGCGCCAGCCGGGCCTTGCCGGCACCGGATGGCTCGAACTGGTAGTGCGTCCTGAGCCGAACCGCCGAGGATTGCCAGCTGCCGATGCGCTCCCGCACCGGGTGCACGGCGGCCACGACCTGGCGGCTGAGGGTGACGTCGGTGTTGGTGGCCCTGCGGCAGGGCAGTTCAGGAGTGCTCATCAACCCGTCCTTTCGGTGTGGATGGGCATCCTGCTCTGCCGCGATCGGCGCGGCATTAACCCATGATACAGGGGGCCGGCGGTGGGCCCCCGGGGAACAGATACGGGAATTCGCCGTTGCTGCTGCAGCGACCGGCAGCTGGGCGGGGAACAGATGAAGTTCTACTTCGATATCCGCGACGGCGCGGAACTCACCGAGGACGATGCCGGGGTGGAGCTACCGGATCTCAAGGCCGCGCGCCTCCAGGCGACCATCGCGCTGACCGACATGGCGCGCGACTACCTGCCGCGCGATGGCGATGCGCACAGCCTCGCCATCCGGGTGCGCACCGACGAGGGACCGCAGTTCGACGTGACGCTCGACTATGAGCTCGAGGACCTGCGCAACGGAGAAGACCCGCGCAACGGAGGGGGCTCGTAGATGGCAAGGCCGCGCCCTGAAGTATTCGAGCCGTTCTTCACCATGGCTTCGGCCCGCGACACGCTTTCGGCGGTGGAGCGCGCCACCATCCTGGCCGCCGCCGGCGAGACGCGCAGCTATGCTGCCGGCGAGGATATCGTCGACCAGGGCGATCGGCCGCTGTCGAGCACGCTGGTGACCAAGGGGATGACCGGCCGCTACTCCACCGTCGAAGATGGCGGGCGGCAGATCACCGGCCTTCACATCGCCGGCGATTTCGTCGACCTGCATTCCTTTCCGCTCAAGCTGATGGATCATGCGGTCACCGCGATCAGCCCGACCGAAGTGGTGAGCTTCCCGCACGCCCGGCTGGTGGAGATCACCGAACAGCATCCGCACCTGACGCGGGTGTTGTGGATGCTCACGCTGCTCGATGGCGCCATTCACCGGCAGTGGATGGTGACCAAGGGACGCCTGACCGCCGACGAGCAGATGGCGCATCTGTTCTGCGAGCAATATGTGCGGGCCCGGACGGCGGGGCTGGTGACCGGCAATGCCTATCCGTTCCCCTTGACGCAGATGCAGTTCGGGGACGCGCTCGGCCTTTCCTACGTCCACACCAACCGCACGTTGCAGCGGCTCAGGCGCACTGGCGCGATCGACTGGGAGGGCGGCGTGGTGACGATCCATAACTGGCCGCTGCTAATGGACCTGGCGCAGTTCGACCCGACCTACCTCCATCTCGAAAAGCTGCCGCGATAGGGCGCCTCAAAGGCCGCGTTCGAACTCGGCCCAGCCGAGCAGTTGCTCGGGGCTCGATACCTCGCCTTCGGCCTCGACCGGTGCGGATTTCCTGGCGCGGGTGAGCTTGGCCTTCCAGGCGGCGCGGCGGCGGTTTTCCGCTGCGGTGAGCGCATCGTCGGCGCGCCAGCCTTCGATGGTTTCGCCATCGAGCAGCTCTTCCACCATCGCGGGGGCGAAGACATGGAAGGTGATTTTGCGCGCCCGGCCACGCAGCCGCACCGTGCGGGTGCCGGCGCTGGGCAGGCGCCCATCCTTCAGCCAGCGGTGCCGCTCGGAGGTCTTGATGGCGAGGATGTCTTCGATCTCGCGTGGCAGGATCGGCAGACTTTCGATCCCCTCGAGGGCGGCGGAGATTCTCGCTGCGAGCTTCTCGCGCTCCACATCCGCGCCCTCGGGCAGACGCAGGACCAGCTCACGCGCGGCAAGCGAAAGCAGCTTTCGCGCGGCCACCGGCAGGCGGGCCCGCACTTCGAGGAAGATGCCCTTGGCCCGCACGGACGAGCTGAGCGTCGCGGCATAGGAGAGCGGCCAGGTGGCGGCGATCTCACCGGCAGGCTCGGCTTTCGGCTTCCGTTTCATGCTGCTCAGATAGCGACGGTGGGGATGGCGTCAATGGTGCTGCCGGTCACGATGTCGCCACCGAACCGGCCGCAACCGAGGATGGGCGCCTAGAGCACCGTCACCTGGAACAGCCGCACCAGGATGCGCTGCTGCTGCAGTTCGGCTTCCAGCGCCTCGCGATAGTGGCGCCACCAGGCGGTGTCGACGTCGGCCACCATCACCTCGAAGATGGCGATCCGATCATGAATCGGCTCACCCCCGCTGGGCTTCCAGGCGCCCTCGGCCGGCGATTGCAGGAACGAGGTCACGCCGCCGAAGCGGTCGGTCAACTCGGCCTTGGTGCGTTCGAACACGCCAGGCGGAATCAGAGCGCCATCGGGCAGCTCGAGCGGCAGGTAGATCTGGACGACGAACATGGGGAGGGGACGTGGTTGGGTCGGGGGGTGCAATCTGCGATGCGCGCGGCGGCTCGTCCAGCCCGGATCGTGCAGTCGGGACGCCTCCCGCAAGCGGGAGAGGGCCGCCGACTGCGCATTCCGCGTCAGGATTGGAAGTGCCTGTTGTGGCGCTTTCCGACAACCAATGACCGGCAAAGCCGCGCTGCTGAGCAACCTCCACCACGCCCCGCCGGCCCAAGTAAAAAGCCCTTCCAGCCTATTGCGGCAACCGTGGCTCGGGGACCAAGTTTCACCCCAATGCCGAGGGCAAAAGCCCCTGCGGCCAATGGAGAATGACATGAACATCCTCAAATCCGCGCTGGCGATCGGCCTTGTCGGGCTTGCCCTGGCGACCCCGGCACTGGCGCAGACGGCGCTCGAGCAGGTGAAGACTGCCGGCGCATTGCGGATCGGCACCGAGGGCACCTACGCGCCCTTTACCTTCCATGATACCTCGGGCGCGCTGGTCGGGTTCGACGTCGAAATCGCAGAGGAGATCGCCAAGCGCATCGGGGTGAAGGCCGAGTTCGTCGAAGGCCCCTGGGATGGGCTGATCGCCGGCATCGACGCCAACCGCTATGACGTGGTGATCAACCAGGTCGGGATCACCGACGCGCGCAAGGAGAAGTACGATTTCTCCGAGCCCTATATCGCCTCGAAGGCGGCGCTGATCGTCAAGGCCGACAACGCCGACATCACTTCGTTCGAGACGCTGAAGGGCAAGAAGGCGGCGCAGACCACGACGTCGAACTTCGGCAAGCTCGCCGAGGCCAGCGGCGCCGAGATCGTCCCCACCGACGGCTTCGACCAGTCGATCGCGCTGGTGATCCAGGGCCGGGCCGATGCCACCATCAATGACAGCCTGTCGTTCTTCGACTTCAAGAAGCAGCAGCCCGATGCGCCGGTGAAGATTGCCGCGACGCAGGCCAATGCCGACTATTCCGGCGTGCTCATCGCCAAGGGCAAGCCGGAGCTGCTGGCGGCGATCAATGACGCGCTCACGGCCATCAAGGCCGACGGCACCTACGCCACCATCTCTGAGAAGTATTTCGGCGAAGACGTCTCGCAGTAGTCGAGCAACTGCCAGCCATTGTATGGATCGGCCCTGAGACGTGGCCGATCCATTTGTTTTGGGGAACTCCATGCCGCCCTGGCTGAACCTGATGCTCGAGTCGCTGCCATCGCTGCTCTGGGCCTGCCTGCTGTTCACCGTGCCGCTGACGCTCCTGAGCTTCGCCTTCGGGCTCGCAGTCGGGTTCGGCGCGGCTTTGGTGCGGCTGTTCGCACCCTGGCCGTTCGCGGCGGTGATCCGCTTCTATGTCTGGATCATTCGCGGCACGCCGCTCCTGGTGCAGCTGTTCCTGATCTTTTATGGCCTGCCCAGCGTCGGCATCACGCTCGATGCGTTCCCCGCGGCGCTGATCGGCTTCACGCTGAATGTCGGCGCCTATACCTCGGAGATCATCCGGGCCACGCTGATCTCGGTGCCCAAGGGGCAGTGGGAAGCGTCGTTCTCCATCGGCATGACCTGGACGCAGGCGATGGGGCGGATCATCGTGCCGCAGGCCGGGCGCGTCGCGGTGCCGCCGCTCTCCAACACCTTCATCTCGCTGATCAAGGACACCTCGCTCGCTGCCGCGATCACCGTGCCCGAGCTGTTCCGCGCCGGCCAGCGCATCGTCGCCACCACCTATGAGCCGCTGATCCTCTATGTCGAGGTGGCGCTGATCTACCTCGCGGTCAGCTCGCTGCTCTCGATGCTGCAGAGCCGGCTCGAAAAGCGGCTGTCGCGTTATGGCGGCTTCATGGGAGCGGCCTCATGATCGCGCTCGAGGCCATCCACAAGCGCTTCGCCGATGCCGAGGTGCTGCGCGGCGTCTCGGTGACGGTGCCGGAGCGCAGCGTTACGGCGCTGATCGGCCCTTCCGGCAGCGGCAAGAGCACGCTGCTGCGCTGCGTCAACCTGCTCGAGCTGCCGCAGGCGGGCCGGGTCACGGTGGGGGAGACCAGCCTCAGCTTCGGCAACGGGGCGCGGCACGCGAAGTCCGAAGTGCTGGCCCTCAGGCGCTCGACCGGCATGGTGTTCCAGAACTTCCAGCTGTTTCCTCACCTGACGGTGGAAGAGAACGTCATGGAGAGCCTGGTGACGGTGCTGCGCTGGCCGCGCGACAAGGCACGGGCTCACGCCCGGGCGCTGCTCGACAAGGTCGGCATGGCAGCCAAGGCCACGGCCTGGCCGGCCAACCTGTCGGGGGGCCAGCAGCAGCGCGCCGCCATCGCCCGGGCGCTGGCCCCATCCCCGCAGGTGCTGCTGTGCGACGAGCCGACCTCCGCGCTCGATCCCGAACTTGCCGGCGAAGTAGTGGACGTGCTGGCGCAACTGGCGCGCGAAGGCACCACCATGCTGATGGCGACGCACGACCTGCGGCTTGCCTCTGCCATCGCGTCGCAGGTGGTGTTCCTCGATCGCGGCGAGGTGGTGGAAGCGGGGCCGGCCACGAGCCTGTTCGGCGCGCCGCAACGGGACCGAACGAAGCAGTTCGTGGCGAGTCTCAGGGGGTAGGGGCGCGGGGGCCCGACTGAGAGAGACGGCCCCCTCCCGGCCTCCCCCATGAAGGGTGAGGTGCCACCCTGTGGCATTGGCACGGTCGAGCCACAAGCTCGACTCTTCACCTCCCCCCTTGTGGGGGAGGCCGGAAGGGGGCCGTCTGCTTCAGTGATCACCCAATCTGCCCCCCAGAAAACACAAGGCCCCGGCAAAAGCCGAGGCCCTGGTGGCGAGCGATGGGGGCGACATCGGCTCGCGTGATGAGACGGGGGAGGTCTCACCATCCGCGCAAGGCGGATCGGCTGAATAATTCGCCAGCGCGCAAAAGGTTGCATGCGGTGTTCGTTAATCGGCACAACCGCCATGCCGTACCGGCAGGCGTCTCGCGTGGCGAGGTTGCGTTCAAGCTTAGTTGAATAACGCGGAGAAAACGCGCGCCTTCATATGCTGCGACTCAGTACAAAAGCGCTGGATTGCAAATGGTCGATCTTTCGACAGATCGTGAGACACACCGACCGCACCTTCGGCTCAATGCCACGGGGTGGACCTGGCTGGCCTGTTTCGCTTTTGGAGCGGCCGTCTGGGTGACGGTTATTGTTGCTGCGCTGAACCTGATCTGAGCGTGCCGGCACAGCCGCACGACTCGCGTGCCGTTCGAACCCAGAGATGATGAGAGGTTGCGCGCGAGAGCGGCAGGGCGTTTTGCCGTGGACGTGCGGGCGCCTCAGCGCCGGGCCCGGCCTTCGCCGAACAGCGGGATGACGTTGCCGACCCGTTCGGCCGGCACGGGGCGAGGCTCGAAGGCCCGCACCATGGTCACTGCCTGATGCTGCACCGCGGCGACGCGCTCCACTTCGACCAGCCCATCGATGGCGACGAGCAACTGCTGCGGCGTTACCGGCTTCTCCAGCACGGCGTCGATGCCGGCGGCGAGGAGCGGCCTGTGAAACGCCACCGCTGCACGGGTCAATGCCACGATCTCGAAGGCGCTGCTCGCCAGCTTCAGGTGGTTGCGCAGCCCGCGGGCGATATCGATCGCCGGTGCGCCGGGGAGGTCGGTATCGAGCACCACCACATCGACCGGCGAGATGCGGAGGAACGTCGTCAGCATCTCGACGCTCGAAAAGCTCGCGACGCGGTAGCCGCCATCCTGTTCGAGCGCGCGGCTGAGGATGGCCGCGAACGCCGGGTTCGCCGCCAGAATAGCCACCGCTTTGCTGTTGGACGTGGTCACGTGTCCGGCTCCGGGCTTGGGTTAATGCTTCCCTAACACGGGGACGGGAGGCGTCGAGGGCCGAACTGGCAGTATCCTTAACCGCGGTCGACACGTACCGGCGTTAACCCCAGCTTAACCCAATCCTTGGGGCGAATCCGGCGACCTGCTAAATGAGAGGTTCTGGCGGCGGGTTGAAGAAAGCCCAGCAATGCCAGCAATTTGAGGCAATTTGCTGTGGCGCAATCCGAGCTTGGATATCAGGGCGTAGAGCGGCGCAAAGCGCGCCGTGTGGTGGCAAACCAGGCCGTCCTGTGTACCGCCTTTGCCCTGGCGGAGGGCGCCCTCGCCGCGGTGGTGATGCTGCTGCCGGCGCTGCTCTATCACGGCCTCGTCCTGCAGGTTCCGGGGGATGAGATCCCGTTCGGGCTCTACGGCGCCTATTCGCTGGTGGTCGGCCTGCTCTATGGCGCGTTCTCGGCCATCTCGGCCAACCAGTTTCTCGACCGGGCGCAGCCGCCGCACACCACGCTGGTGCAGAGCGTGCTCAGCTGGACCGGCGCGTTTGCCATCGCGTTGTTCGGCGCCTTCTTGTTCGGCATCGCCGACGACCTGTCGCGCGTCTCGCTGATCGCCGCCTTCGTCCTCGGGGTGCCGGCGCTGCTGCTGGCCCGCACCATCGCCTATGCCGCCGTCACCACCCGCATCAAGGCCGGGCGGCTGCAGTTCCAGAAGGTGGCGGTGGTGGGCAACCGGACCGATACGGTCCGCTTTCTCGTCAACGGCAACCTGTGGAAGACCGGCTATCGGCTGGCCGGCACGCTTTATCTCGAAGATGCGGTCGACGAGGCGGGCGCATACCGGGAAAGCGCCGTGGTCGATTTCGCCCAGCACTGGGTGTCGCATGGCGCCGAGTTCATCGTGTTTGTCGGCCAGATCGGCGATATCGACGGGCTGGAAAAACTGACCAATGAGCTGAAGCGCTTCGCCATCAACGTCGTCTGCGTGCCGGCCACCGACAATGTCAGCTTCAAGTTCCTCGATGTGGTGCCGCTTGGGCCCAATAATGCGCTGCGCTCGCTGCGCAAGCCGATGAGCGATGGGGCGGTGCTGATGAAGCGCCTGCTCGATATCTTCGGGGCAGGGCTGGGGCTGCTGTTCCTCAGCCCGCTGTTTGCCGTGGTGGCGCTGCTGATCAAGCTCGACAGCCCCGGCCCGGTGTTCTTCCGGCAGGAGCGCCGCGGCTTCAACGGCCGCACCTTCCACATCTGGAAGTTCCGCTCGATGAGCGTCACCGAGTCCGGTCGCAAGATGACCCAGGCCAAGGTCGGCGACAAACGCATCACCAGGATCGGCGCCTTCATCCGCCGCACCTCGATCGACGAGCTGCCGCAGCTGATCAATGTGCTGAGCGGCGAGATGAGCCTCGTCGGGCCGCGCCCGCATGCGCTGGTGCACGATGACCAACTGGGCGAGCAGCTCGCCAGCTACGCGCATCGCCAGCGCATCAAGCCGGGGATTTCGGGCTGGGCCCAGGTCAACGGCTATCGCGGCGAAACCACCACCTTCGAGCAGATCGAAGGCCGCACCCGGCACGATCTTTACTACATCGACAACTGGTCGATTTTCCTCGATTGCTGGATCATCGTCTTGACGGTTTTCTCGTCCAAGACCCGGCGCAATGCCGTCTGATCCGGAGTTCCGACTGCCCATGCGCCTGTTACCTGCACTCGCCTGGCTGCTGCTTGCCGCCATCGCCTTCGTCACCCTGGCGCCGATCGGCTTCCGGCCGAACACCGGCTACTCGCCCACGATCGAGCGCTTCCTCGCCTTCGGCGCCGTTGGTTTCCTGTTCGCGCTGGCCTATCCGCGCCGGCTGTGGCTGATCGTGGTGATCGTCGTGGGAGCCGCCGTGGGGTTCGAGGCGCTGCAACTGGTGTCGGCGTCGCGGCACGGGCGGCTGTTCGACCTTGCCGTCAAGCTCGCCGGCGGCGGCGCCGGCATCGCGGCAGGTGTCGTGGTCGATCGGCTCTGGCAGCGCTTCAGGGCAGGGCGGGCGGCTTAGCGGGTGGAGCCATCGTGCCCTCCAGCCCCCTCTCCTCCAAAATCCAAGGCTTAGCCCAACGGCTGAACCTGAGATTTTGCTTTCTCCCCCCGCCAAGGGGAGATGATCGGTGCCTTCCACTTCCACTGGGGTATCAGTCGGGACTCTCCGCCTTGGCGGGGGAGAAAGCGAAAACTTGGGCTTAGCGCAGCCAGGTCCTTAGTTTTCGCCACACAGGGGGTCTTGGGCGCCACCAGGTCCGCAACAGCGAAAGTTTCGGTTCATTGCCGCCGCGCGAGGTTGCACTTCGCGGGGTTCCCCTTTCCAAGGTGATCGAGACCAAACTGAGAGGGTGCGACATGTTGGGCTGGTTCCGGGCGCTGATGCCGAAAGAGGAGAAGTTCTTCACCCTCTATACGCGTCATGCCACGCTGGTCGTCGAGGCGGCGGCCGAGCTCGACCGCATGTTCGGAGCCGATGCCGATATCGGGGCGCACTGGCAGCGGATTACCGACCTCGAACATGCCGCCGACGATATCACCCGCGAGGTGATGCAGGCGGTGCGCAAGAGCTTCATCACCCCGTTCGATCGCAGCGACATCACCGACCTGATCCAGTCGATGGACGATGCGGTGGACAAGATGCGGCGGGTGGTAAAAACCGCGCAGCTCTACGAGCTCACCGCGTTCGAGCCCGGCATGGGGGCAATGGCGGCGATCGCGGTGCAGGCCTCCCGCCTGATGGCCGAGGCGATCGACCTGTTGCCGCGTCTCAATGCCAACCAGGCGCGGATTGCCGCTATCGCCGAGGCGATCGGCAAGCTCGAATCCGATGCCGACGACCTGCACGACGCCGGGTTGCGCGCGCTCTACCGGCAATACGGCGCGGCCGAACCGATGCGGTTCTTCATCGGCCGGGCGCTGTTCGTCGACCTCGAAGGGGTGGTCGACAGTCTCGACGACGTCGCCCACGAGATCACCTCGATCATGATCGAGCACGTCTAGGCGATGGATACCGCTCTCGTCCTGCCGGCGCTGGTCGGGCTCATCGGCGTCGCGCTGCTGTTCGATTTTCTCAACGGGCTGCACGATGCCGCCAACTCGATCGCCACCATCGTTTCCACCCGCGTGCTGCGGCCGCAATTCGCCGTGCTGTGGGCGGCGTTCTTCAACTTCATCGCCTTCTTCTTTTTCGGCCTGCATGTCGCCGAGACGGTCGGAACCGGGATCGTTTCGGCATCGATCGTCGATCCGCAGGTGATCCTCGCCGCCCTCGTCGGGGCGATCGGCTGGAACGTCATTACCTGGCTGCTGGGGATCCCCTCGAGCAGTTCGCATGCGCTGATCGGCGGTCTGGTCGGCGCCGGTGTCGCCAAGGCCGGGTTCGATGCGGTGGTGTGGGGCGGGCTGCTGAAGACCGTCAGCGCCATCTTCCTGTCGCCGGCGGTGGGCTTTTTCCTCGCCCTGCTGCTCATCCTCATCGTCGCCTGGCTGTTCGTCAGATCGACGCCGTTCCGCGCCGACAGCACGTTTCGCATCCTGCAGTTCGTCTCGGCCTCGCTCTACTCGCTCGGCCATGGCGGCAACGATGCGCAAAAGACCATGGGGATCATCGCCGTGCTGCTCTATTCGCAGGGCATGCTGGGTGACAGCTTCCATGTGCCGTTCTGGGTGGTGCTGAGCTGTCAGTTCGCCATGGCCATGGGCACGCTGATGGGCGGCTGGCGGATCGTCCACACCATGGGTTCCAAGATCACCCGGCTGACCCCGATGCAAGGGTTCTGCGCCGAGACCGGTGGGGCGATCACCCTGTTCGGCGCCACCTGGCTCGGCATCCCGGTTTCCACCACCCACACCATCACCGGCGCGATTGTCGGGGTCGGCGCGGCGCGCCGGGTCTCGGCGGTGCGCTGGGGCATTGCCAGCAGCATCGTGGTGGCCTGGGTCGTCACGCTGCCGGCAGCGGCGGCGATGTCGGCTGCCACCTACTTCATCGTCAGCTGGATCACCTGATGGCCGACAAGCGCCGACGCAGCGATATCGGGCGGCGAGCACGGCAGGTCGCGGCGCTGCCCTGGCGCCGCGAGCCGGATGGCAGCATCGCCGTGCTGCTCATCACCTCGCGCACCAATGCCAAGTGGATGCTGCCGAAGGGCTGGGCGATGCCCGGCAAGACCGACGCCGAGTCGGCGGTGATCGAAGCCGAGGAAGAAGCGGGCGTCACAGGCTTGGCGTCGCCGGTGCCGATCGGTTCCTACCTCTACGTCCGGCAGGAGGGTGACGGCAGCACCCGGCCGTCGCAGGCGGTGATCTACGCGCTGCAGGTGACGACCGAACTGAACGAGTGGGATGAAAAGCAGCAGCGCAACCGCCGCTGGTTCGCCGCAGCGGATGCCGCGGCGGCAGTATTCGAGCGCGATCTCGCCCGCTTCCTCGCCAAGCTTGCAGCAGGGCGGATCCACCTGGTCTAGGGCCGTGCCCTGTTTAGGACGATCGCCGCGAGCTTGCCGGCCCTCGGCCGGCGGAGGAGCTGCATGCCGGCCGGTCACCTTGACGTCATTTCAGCAATCGTTTAATTAAGCAAGTATGGAAACGATTGATGTGCTCCCGGATACGTTCGCGGCCCTTGGCAACGCCACGCGGCTCGCCATTGTCGAGCGGCTGCTGCGCGAGGGCGAAGTGGCGGCTGGGGACCTCGCCGATGGGATCATGTCGGCGCCGGCCATGTCGCATCATTTCAAGGTCCTGCGCGATGCCGGCATCGTGGTGCAGCGCGTCGAGGCGCAGCGCCGGCTCTACTCGGTCCGCCCGGAAGCCATCCGCGCCATCGGCCAGTGGTCGCTGAACTACCGGCAGTTCTGGGAGCAGAGCCTCGACCGGCTCGACCGCCTTATCGACTCGGAGACCAGCCAAGGAGACCACCAATGAGTGAACTGAGGTTCGAGCGCCGCTACCCCATCGATACGATGCGGCTCTTCGCCTATCTGACCGAGGCGGCGTATCTGGTGCAGTGGTGGGGGCCGGAGGGTGCAACGGTCAGCGCCGCCAGCCTCGACCTTACGCGCACCGGACCATGGTCGATCACCATCGAGACGCCGCGGGGGCCGTTCGAGATGCGCGGCGAAGTCCGCCGGGTCGAGCCTGGCCGGCTGGTTGAATTTACCATGGATGTTCCGGGGCAGCACGCACCCGACAGTGCCGTACGTTTCGAGATCGCGCCCGATGGTCCCGGCCGCTGCCGCTTCACACTGGTGCAGACCGGCATAACCGACGAGATGGTCGAGATGGGCAGGCGCGGCTGGGCTGGTACGATCACCAGGCTCGAACGCGTCATCGGCGTCGCCGAGGCAGCCTGAACCGCCTTGATCCGCAGCACGACCGACGGTGGGGCCAGGGGGCTTCGCAGGGCGGCCGTGCCTAGGCTTTCAGCACGATCACCTTGGTGTTGACCGGCGTCTTGTCATAGAGGTCGAGCATGTCCTGGGTGATCAGCCCGATGCAGCCGCTCGAGATGCCCTTGCCGATGGTTTCGGGCACGCTGGTGCTGTAGAGCGTGTAAAGGGTGTAGGCGCCGTTCTGGTAGAGATAGAGCGCCCGGGCGCCGAGCGGGTTGTCGAGCCCAGGCTTCATGCCGCCGGCATATTTGGCCGCCTCGGGCTGCCGCTCGATCATTTCCTTGGGCGGCGTCCAGATCGGCCATTCGGCCTTGCGCCCGATATAGGCGTCGCCGCTCCACAGGAAGCCGGCGCGCCCGACGCTCACGCCATAGCGGGTGGCATAGCCATCGCCCGCGATGCGGTAGACATAGTGGTTGCGCGGATCGACGATGATGGTGCCGACCGCTTCCTTGCTGTCGTATTTCACGGTGCGGCGATAGTATTTCGGGTCGATCTTGCTGATCTTGGCGGCGGGGATCGGGAACTTCTCATCGGGCCGCGGTCCGTAGACCTTTTCCGCTTCAGCCAGGCTCATGCCGGCAGGGCCGCAGCCGGCCAGCGCCAAGGCGCCGAGAGCGGCGGCGGAACCGAGGAGCAGGGCGCGGCGACTGAACCGCGCCGGCCGAAACTCGGTGTCTTCGCCCACAGAAATCCCATCATCCACGATCATGGCTTGTCTCCCACTGCCGTTGCCCGATCAAACCACCCGGCGCGCCGTGCGCATGCTTGCCCGGCGCACAATCTACAACGGCGCCGACGTCCCGGTAACTTCTATCTTGCTTGCCGCCCCGCGGCCCTCGCCCAGCAAATGCGAACCAGAACTTTGTTGGCAATACGGCGCGGGCAGTAGATTGCGGTGAGATTCCTTCGTGGTCACGCAGGAAGGGGCCATGGGCCGCTCGGTTGATCGGACTAAAGCACCTTGGCCACGGAGGGCGAACGGATGGGGAGGCGCTGGCCGGTGTCTTCGAGGCGCGCGGTTGCCAGATCGAGACAATAGAGGACGAGGGAGTCGCTGTCCTGGTTGGTGACCAGCAGCCAGCGGCCGCAGGGGGTGAAGGTAAAGTCGCGTGGCTTGATGCCACCGCTGGGCACGGCCCGCCAGAAGCTCAGCTTGCCGGTGCGCTGGTCGAGGTTGAACAGGGAGACGCAGTGGGCACCGCGATTGGTGACGCCTACCACGCTCCCCGAGGGGTGGAGGCGCAGGCCGGCAGCCGTGTTGTCGCCGGAAAACGGCGCGGGCAGGGTCGAGATGCTGTCGATCTCTCGCAGGCTGCCGTCGTCCCAGGCGAGGCTGGTGAGGCGGGACGTCAGTTCGCTGACCAGCAGGACGATCCGACCGTCGTGGCTGAACAGCGGCAGCCGCGGGCCGCTGCCCGGTGGCGGGCGGAAGACCAGCGCTGGTTGCGCGGCGAGCCCGGTTTCGGGATGGAAGCGGTAGCTTGCCACTTCGTCGGTGCCGAGGTCGGGCACGATGATCCAGTTTCCATCCGGCGAGAAACGCACCGCATGCGGGTGCGACGTGGTCTGCCGGATCGGATGGATGCTGCTTCCGGCGCGCAGCGCCCGCGAGCCGCTGTCGGTCCGGATCAGTCCGGTTGCATCGAGTCCCCAGGTCAGCACATCGCCGCTGCCATAGCAGGCGGCAGCCAGCCATTTGCCGCTGGGATGGATGTCGATGTGGCAGGGGATCCGGCCCGCGACCGCCACCGTCTGCAGCAGCGTCAAGCGGCCGTCCCGAACGGCGAGGGTGGCGACCGCCGAGCGGTCGTCATTGGTCTCGAGCACGGCCCGGATCAGCCCATCCCTGCCGGGGCGGAGGTAAGAGGGGTTCGGCAGCCGCAACTGGTCCTGCAGCGACAGGCTGCCGTCCGCGCCCAGCCGGACCAGCGATACCCCGTCGCCAATGGCGCGAAACGCCCCGTACGGCTCGGTATAGCTGCCGATGACGAAGTCCCAGGCGCCGGGAGCGCGCGACTCGGATTTCGAGTCGCCGTCGAGCGATGGTGATACAGGTATCATATCATTGCTCTTCCGAGGTACCATCGGTGGAGCGGCGGATCACCAGTGAGGGGGTGATCGAAATGTGGATGGGCGGACCCTGGTAGATCCCCTCCATGCGCTCATGCAGCAGGCGGAAGGCGAGACTCCCCAGTGCATCGGGAAAGATGTTCACGCTGGTCAGCAACGGGGTCATGGAGCGGGCCAGCATGGAGTTGTTGACGCTGGCCACCGCGACATCCTCGGGAATGCGCAGCCCGGCCTTGCGCAGGGCCTGCATGACGCCGACGGCGGTGACGTCGTTGCGGGCGAATACCGCAGTGAACTCCTGCTTGCTGGCAATCAGCTCCTCCACGGCCTTGCTGCCGGCCGCTTCCGACTCGAGATCGTAGATGCGCACGAGGCTGGCGGGTGCGTGCAGCCGCGCTGCCTGCAGCGCTGCCTGATAGCCATCGAGCAGGGAAAAGCCCGGCAAGTGCGGCGCGCCTTCGGCATAGGCGATGTGCCGGTGCCCCAGTTCGATCAGGTGCTCGACCGCCATTCGGGCGGCTGCCACATAGTCCGTGCTCGCCCCGTCGGCCGCCAGGTCGCGTGGCCAGCGGCCCATATAGACCAGCGGCTTTTTCGCCGCGACGAATTGCAGGGCGCCGGGCGAGGGGCTGTCGACCGCGCTCGGCACCACAATGGCGCCGCGCACCGATGGATCGGCGGCGAGCGCAATCAGCTGGGCGCTCTCGCTCTCGGTGGAATAGCTGGACTGGCTGGTCATCAGGCGCAGCCCGTTCAGCCGGGCTTCGCGTTCGATGCTGGCGATCATCTCGCCGTAAAGCGGGTTGGAAAAGGTGGGGATGATGAGCGACATGGTCGGGGTGCCGGCGCCGACCGGCGCCCGCGGCACTGCCACCGGCGCATCGGCGACGTAGCTGCCGCTGCCGGCCCGCCGCACCACCACCCCCTCATCGACCATTAGCTGAATGGCGCGGCGCACCGTGGTCCGCGACAATTGGTGCGCCTGCATCAGCTCGCGCTCCGATGGCAGCGCATCGCCGGGCGCCAGGCTGCCCTCGACAATGGCCTCACGCAGCAGGCGCGCCAGCGCCGAGGTCTTGTCGAGTGGTCTCATTGTGATACCAGTTTGAATCATCATTGCACATCGATGTAAGACATGTATGATACCTATATCAAGCTTAGTGCGATAGCCACTTGGTCAGTCTCACTTGTCTCAAAGGGGAAGAGTTTATGAAAGCGATATTCGCTGGAGCCGTCGCCTTCGCCGCCCTGTCGGCGGGCGCGTTCGCGCAGGAGGCCTACACGTTCAAGTATCCGAGCTGGATGTGGGAGGATGGAGGCGTCGGTCCGTGGAACAAGGAGCGCACCGCGGCGTTCGAGGCGGCCTATCCCAACATCAAGGTCGAAGCCACGCTGATCCCGAACACCAGCTTCGAGCAGACGATCACCACCCAGATCGCCGGCGGCGATGTGCCCGACTTCATGCCGGTGTTCACCAACATGCTGGCGCCGATGGTCGACGCGGGCGTCCTGGCGCCGCTCGATGACTGCATCGCCGGCTCGAGCTTCAAGGACCGGCTGCTCCCCTCGATCAGCTTCGCGGTGTTCGACGGCGTCACCTACGGCATTCCGCTGACCATGAGCCCGCAGTCGCTGATCTACAACAAGAAGCTCCTGGACGAAGCCGGGGTCGGCATTCCGACCACGGTGGAAGAGTTCGTCGCGGCGGCCAAGGCGGTCAAGGAGAAGACCGGGCAGTGGGGTTATGTGTTCCCCAACGACACCTCCAATGCGCTGTTCACCTACCTCGTCAGCATGCAGTGGGTCATCGGGCTCGGCTCCGACTGGGCCAAGGCGGACGGCACCATCACTGCCAACGATCCGATCAATGTCGAGGCGATCACGCTGCTCAAGACCATGCTCGACGAGCAGATCGGTCCGAAGGGGCTCGACGCCAAGGCGGTGCGCACGATCTTCGCCGAGGGCAAGGCGGCGTTCATGGTCGATGGTCCGTGGGTGATCACCCAGGTGGCCAACTCCAACCCGGCGCTGCTCCCCGATGTCGGCTTCGACATCATGCCGACGCCGAACCACACCGCCATTACCGGCGGCGCGTTCTACGTCATTCCGGCAGATTCACCGCACAAGGACGACGCCTGCAAGATGCTCGAGATCATCAACGAGCCGGCGGCGCAGCAGCGTTATCTAGAAGAGACGCTGCAGATCCCCGGCACGATCGTCGAACCGAGCGCCAAGTTCCTCGAAGCCAACCCCTGGGCCGGCAAGATGGCCGAGATCGCCGCGAAATATCCGGGCGGCATCGGTTATGCCCCGCCGGGTTACGCCATCCAGGCCCCGGAGTTCCGGCAGATCGTCGCCGACCACCTGGCGCGGATTTATGCCGGTGAAGTCTCGGTGCAGGAGGGGCTCGACCAGGCCCAGGCCGCACTCGTCGACTGGAGCAAGTCGCTCTAGGCAACTTTGCGAGCGGGGCGGCGGCACGCGTGCCGCCGTCTCCCGAATTCTCCACCACAGGTGTCGGATGTCATTTCTCAAACAGCGCGAAGCGCGAGCTTCCGAGCTTCAGCAGCGCTTCGATTGGCTGCCGGTGTGGCTGATCGCACCCGCCAGCCTCATCATGACCGGCCTGCTGATCTACCCGATCCTGCAAGGCATCGTGCTGAGCTTCTTCGACACCAAGATCCTGAACTATGCCAAGGGCAAGTTCATCGGTCTGGGTAACTACGAACGCCTGCTGGTCGACCCGTATTTTTGGAACTCGCTCAAGGTCACCTTCACCTATGGGCTGACCTCGATGGTCTGCACCTACCTCCTGGGCCTTGGCTTCGCACTGCTGCTCAATCGCCGCTTTCCGGGGCGCGGGCTGATCCGGACCATCTTCATCCTGCCCTGGGCGATCCCCGAAGTGGTGGCGGTGCTGATCTTCATCTGGATGCTCGATGCCCAGTATGGGGTGATCAACTACGCCCTGACCGCCATCGGCCTGCTCGATGCGCCGCAGGCCTGGCTGGCGTCGCGCGAACTGGCGCTGCCGGCGCTGGTGCTGGTGACCGCCTGGCAGCAGTTCCCGCTCGCCATGCTGATCCTGCTCGCCGGGCTGCAGACCATCCCGCAGGAAGAGTACGAGGCCGCCCAGATGGACGGCGCCAACGCCTGGTCCCGCTTTCTCCACGTGACGCTGCCGGGGCTCAGGGCCGTCAACGTCGTGCTGCTGCTGCTCTTGCTGCTCAACTCGTTCCGCCGCGTCACCATGATCTTTGCCATGACCGGCGGCGGGCCGGCGCGCGCCACAGAGACGCTCTCGATCCTCACCTACAATACGGCGTTCGAGTATCAGCGCATCGGCTACGCGGCCGCCATCGGCGTGGCGCTGCTGCTGGTGCTGCTGGGCTTCAGCCTCATCTACTACGTGCTGCTCATTCGGCGGAGGCCCGAACGGTGACCCCAACCCTGTCTCGCCGCCTGATCGCGGTCGGCCTGTTCGTGCTGACCTTGGCGCTCGCCGCCCTGGTGTTCTTTCCCTACTACTGGATGTTCATGTCCTCGGCCGGGACGGAGTCGCTGTTCCAGTGGCCGCCGCGGATCATTCCGGAAGCGCTGGATTTTTCCGCCTACATCAAGATCTTCGCCGAGCGGCCGGTGTTCCAGTGGCTGCAGAACACCGCGCTGGTGTCGTTCAGCACGGCGATCTTCTGCACCATCGTGTCGGTCAATGCGGGCTATGCGCTGTCGCGCTTCAACACCCGGATCACCAGCGGCTTCTCGATGCTGATCCTGTTCTCGCAGATGCTGCCGGCGACGCTGATCGTGGTGCCGCTCTATGTGATTTTCCGCCAGCTCGGCCTCTACAACTCGCTGGTCGGTCTCGCCATCGCGGACTCGGCATTCATCCTGCCGGTGGCGACCTGGCTGATGAAGGGGTTCTTCGACCGCATCCCGGTCGATCTCGAGGAACAGGCGCAGATCGACGGTTGCGGCCGGGTGGCTGCTTTCTACCAGGTGACGCTGCCACTTGCCGCGCCCGGCCTCGTGGTGGTGACGGCGATGTCGTTCATTTCGGCATGGGACGAGTTCTTCCTCGCCCGCACCCTGATCTCGTCGCAGAACAACTGGGTGCTCTCGGTAGCGCTGACCTCGTTCGAGGGGCAGTACACCATTGCCTGGAACGAGATGATGGCCGCCTCGGTGGTGTTCGCCGTCCCGGCCGCGGTGTTCTTCCTGTTCGTGCAACGCTACCTGGTCTCGGGCATGACCAGCGGCGCGGTGAAGGGCTGATCCGGTGGCGCAGCACATCAAACTCTGCCTCACCTCCGAGCGGGTCTGGATCGACCCGCCCGGCCGCTACGAGCCCAGCGCCATCCTCGTCGAGGCCGGCCGGATCACCGGCGTCGTGCCGATCGAGGCCGCGGCGCGCCTCGATCCCAGTTGGCGGGTGATCGATGTCGGCCGGCAGCCGGTGTTTCCCGGCCTGATCAACACGCACGTGCACCTCGAATTCAGCGCCTCGTCGCGGCCGCTCGACGAGTTCATGGCCGAGAGCGTCGAAGAGCGGTTGCTGCGCGCCATCGGCAATGCCCGACAGCTGCTGCTGAGCGGCGTGACCACCGCCCGCGACTGCGGTTCGAGCCGCGAACTGCTGGTGCTGGCGCGGCGGCCGGACCTCCATCCCCTGGCCTTGCCGCGGCTGATCATGTCGGGCGCGCCGATTACGCCCCGTCGTGGACATCTGCACATGATGGGCGGCGAGGCGGAGAGCCCCGAGGAGATCGATGCCGCGATCGAGGCGTCGCTGGGGCAGGGCGCCCGATCGATCAAGCTGATGGGCAGCGGCGGCGGCATGACCCCCGGCACGGCGCCGGAGACGGTGGCCTATTCGCAGGAGATGTTCGATCACGTGGCCAAGCGGGCGCGGGCGCTCGGCCTGCCGAGCGTGGTGCATGTGCTGGCCACCGAAAGCGTGCGCCGCGCCGCAACGGCCCGCTTCGACAGCCTCGAGCACTGCGCGTTTTTCGTCCGCAACGGCGCCGGCCTGCTGGAGCGCCGCTACGATGCCGTAGCGGCCGCCATGGTCCGCGACAGCGGCGCCTATGTGATGGCCAACCTCTCGACCGCCACCTCGACCCTGGCGCAGCAACGCGCCGCCGCTGCCACCGATCCGCTGCTCGACCACCAGGTGCGCCAGTTCGATCTGATGATCGAGAATTTCGGCAGGCTGCATGCCCTGGGCATTCCCTTTGTTTCGGGCACCGATGCCGGGGTGCGCGATACCCCGTTCACCCGCAGCGCCGATGAGCTGGTGTGGATGCAGCGCGGCGGCCTGTCACCGCTCGAGAGCATCCGCACCACCAGCATCAACGCTGCTTCGGCCCTCCGGCAGACGAGCGAAATCGGCCGTATCGCCAGCGGACTGTCGGCCGACCTGATCGTCCTCGGCGACGATCCGCTGACCGACCTCGGTCATTTCCACTCCCCGCTCTGGGTCATCGCGCAGGGCGAAATCGTCCGTGCCCCGGGCCCGCACCCCACAACGGAAACCCTCTGATGACTGCGACGCTGAAATGCCTCGAATGCGGTGAGCAGTTCGCTCCGCTCGAGCTCTATTGCTGCCCGGCCTGCGGTGGCGAACTCGACGTGCGCTATGATCTCGATCGCGTGCGGGACGAGGGGAAGTTCGCCCGCGGCTGGCGCGAACTGGCGCCCGTCGCCACGCGCTTTGCCGAGCTGTTTCCGCTGACCCGGCCGGAAGCGTCGGTGTCGCTGGGGGAAGGCAACACGCCGCTGGTGCGGTCGCGGAGGCTGGCGGCCCGGCTCGGCCTCAAGCACCTCTATTTCAAGCTCGAGGGCTCCAATCCCACCGGCTCGTTCAAGGATCGCCAGGTGGCGATCGCCATCTCCAAGGCGCTGGAGCTGGGGCGCGATCGCTTTGCCACCGTGTCCTCGGGCAATGTCGGCAATGCGCTCGCCGCCTATGCGGCGCATACCGGTACCGGGGCCGATATCTTCGTCTCCTTCGAGACCGCCGAGGCCAAGCGGCAGCAGATCGAGATCTATGGGGCGCGGCTGTTTCTGCTGCCCTCGCCCAAGGGCGGCGATGGGCCCGGCCCGTATTTTTCCGCGCTCAAGGGCCTGCCGGCGTTCTGCGCCGAGTTCGGCCTGGCGCCGATGATCTCGGCGCGCCCGATCAACCCCTACATGGTGGAAGGCGCCAAGGGCATCGCCTACGAAATTGCCGCCAGCCTCGGGCGCAACCCGGATGTGCTGTTCTGCCCGGTCGGCGGTGGTGGCCTCGCCGGCGGCGTCCACAAGGGCTTTGGCGACCTGGTCGGCCTCGGGCTCGGCAGTCGCGTGCCGCAGCTGCGCGGCGGCCAGCGGCAAGCCTATTTCGCGCCGGTCGACCGCATGGACGAGCCGCGATACCAGACCGGCTACTACCTGCCGCTCGATGGTCACTGGGCCTGGCAAGCCATCCAGCAATCCGGCGGCACCCTCAGCATGGTCGAGGACGAAGCCATCCGTGCGGCGCAGGGCGAACTGGCCCGTAGCGAGGGGATCTTTGCCGAACCGCATGGCGCCTATGCCGCGGCGGCGCTGATCGAAGCTGCGGAAGCCGGCACGCTCGATCCCGAGGCGCTGATCGTCTGCGTCATCAGTGGCTTCGGACTCAAGGACATGGATGCCGCCCGCCAGATCATCGCCGCCGATACCGGACGGCGCCTGCACGAAGTTGCCTCCCTCACCGCGGCGCGTCCGTACTTCGACATGGAGACCCGCTAAATGGCCGGCGTCGAGATTTCCGCAATCAAGAAGAACTACGGCAGCGTCGCCATCCTGCATGGCGTCGATGTGCAGATTGCCGATGGCGAATTCGTGGTGCTGGTCGGCCCATCCGGCTGTGGCAAGTCCACCTTGCTGCGCATGATCGCCGGGCTCGAAACCATCAGCGCCGGCGAGGTGCGCATCGCCGGTACCGTGGTGAACCTGCTGCCGCCCAAGGACCGGGACATCGCCATGGTGTTCCAGAACTACGCGCTCTACCCCAGCAAGACCGTGGCGGCCAATATCGGCTTTCCGCTCAAGATGCGGGGCGAGAGCCGGGCGAGCATCGACAGGAAGGTGGCCGACGCGGCGCGCATCCTCGGGCTCGAGGAACTGCTGAAGCGCCATCCGCGCCAGTTGTCCGGCGGGCAGCGCCAGCGCGTCGCCATGGGGCGCGCCATCGTGCGGCAGCCGCAGGTGTTCCTGTTCGACGAGCCGCTGTCCAATCTCGATGCCAAGCTGCGCGTCAAGATGCGCGCCGAGATCAAGGAGCTGCACCAGCGACTGGGCGCCACCATGATCTACGTGACGCACGATCAGATCGAGGCCATGACCATGGCCGATCGGATCGTCGTGATGCGGGCCGGGCGGATCGAACAGGTCGGCACGCCGATCGAGCTCTACGACCGGCCGGCCAATCGCTTCGTCGCCAGCTTCATCGGCTCGCCGTCGATGAACTTCATGGCCGGCAAGCTCGCCGAGGGTTCCGGCGGTTTCCGGTTCGAGGCCGACAACGGCGCGGTGGTGCCGCTGGCCGATACGCGCGAGCAGCCACTGGGCCAGCCAGTCACCCTGGGCATCCGCCCCGAGCATATCGAGCTTTCGCTGGCGGAGGCTGCGGGCGCTTTCGCGGCCACGGTGGCGGTGACCGAACCGACCGGCGCCGAGACCATGGTGCTGGCGCGCGCCGGGCAGGACGAGTTCACCGTCACCTGCAAGGGGCGGCCCGATATCCGCCCCGGCGCCACCGTGTGGCTGAAGCCGCTGGCGGAGCACATCCACCTGTTTGCCGACTGACCGAACCACCGAGGAGCGACCTGATGGGCGCCTACACGTTCCGCAATGTGGTGCCGGTCGGCTTCGAGGACGGCGCCCGGCGCGATATCCATGTCGACGCCGAGGGCCGGTTGGCCGACCGCCACACAGCCGGCGCAGACGAGATCGAGTGCAACGGCGCCTATGTGTCGCCCGGCTGGGCCGACCTCCACACCCACATCTGGTATGGCGGCACGGATTTTTCGGTGCGCGCCGACGATGCCGGGATGGCGCGCGGGGTCACCGTGATGGTCGATGCCGGCTCGGCCGGCGAAGCGAGCTTTCATGGCCTGCGTGAATACGTCATCAGCCGGCAGCGCGAGACGGTGCGGGCCTTCATCAATATCGGTTCGATCGGGCTGGTGGCCGCCAACCGTGTCTCCGAACTGGCGCTGCCGCACTCCATCGATGTGGAGCGCACGCGGCGCGTCATCGAGGCCAACCGCGACGTGATCTGCGGCATCAAGATCCGCTGCAGCGGCACCGTCGTCGGCGCGCAGGGCATCGCGCCGCTGCGGGTGGGCACCGCGCTGGCGCGCGACATGGGCCTGCCGGTGATGGTGCATATCGGCGAGGCGCCGCCCGAGATCGAGCAGGTGCTCGAGCTGCTGTCGCCGGGCGACCTCGTCACCCACTGCTTTCACGGCAAGCCGGGTGCATCGCTGCTCGAAACGCCCGAGCGCATCGCGACCGCGCGGCGCGCGTCGGCGAGGGGCGTGCTGTTCGATATCGGACATGGCGCGGCGTCCTACAGCTTTCGCTCCGCGGCGCGGGCCATCGCCAATGGGCTGCTGCCGTTCTCCATCTCCACCGATCTGCACCAGCGCAACATAAATGGCCCGGTCTACGACCTCGCGACGACGGTCTCGAAGCTGCATGCGGCCGGGTTGAGCTTCGAAGCGTGCGTCGCCGCCGTTACCACGCACCCCCGCCAGTTCCTGCGGCTCCCCTCCGGCACGGGGCTGAGCACCGGGGCGCGCGCCGACCTCACCATCTTCACCGTCGAGGACAAAGACATCGAGATGCAGGATAGCCTCGGCGACACCCTGCGGGTGCGCCGGCTCTTCGCCCCGCAATGGGCCGCCATCGGCGCCCACGTGCAGCCGGCTGGAAGTAGCAACAGGCAGCCAGCGAGCCATTCAATCAAGTAAACTACTGATCAGCGGGGGAGGACGTTCGAATAAAAGATCTGTCTATTAGTGCATTCGTGACCAATAACATTTGAATCAGGGGTGATTTATATGGCTATCGAATGGTGCGAGAATGACGATCCGAGGATCCAGACCTTGCGCAAGGGATCGAACGTCAGGTGGCCCGTGGTCGGGCAGGAGGCGTCGGCGATTGCGATCTGTCAGGAGCCGGACGACGTCCTCACGAGTCTGAACGAGACGCTCAACGTCCGCCGCGTGCGGCCGACGATCCGATCCGGCGGACATTGCTACGAAGGCTTCGTCTCCAACAACGCGGGCGGCGTGATCATCGACGTCAGCCAGCTCAACTCGGTCGGCCATGACCCTGCCGCGCCGGAACTGCGCTATCGGATCGGGGCAGGGGTGCAGAACTGGGACGGTTACGTCTCGATGTACAAGCGCTGGAACCGGACGCTTCCAGGTGGCTCGTGCTATTCGGTCGGCGTTGGCGGACACATCTCGGGCGGCGGCTTCGGCTACATGTCGCGCCTCCACGGGCTGACGGTCGATTGGCTGAGCGGCGTGGGCATTGTGCATCTCTCCCCGGGTGGGGAGACAGTCGCCAATTACAGCACCGCGACGGCAACGGCCTATCCCGCCTTGTTCAAGGCGCTGCGCGGCGCCGGAAACGGCAATTTCGGCATCATCACCGACTATTACTTCGACGAGCTGCCGATCCCGCCGCGCGAAGCGGCGATCACGGTGATGTATTTCAACTGGAGCGATTTCGACGAGGCGCGCTTCGGCAGGCTGCTCAATACCTTTGCCGACTATTGGGATGGGCGCGGGCGCGACGAGGAAACGTTCGGCATCTTTGGCGTCGCCAAGCTGTCTCATGCGGCCAACGGGCAGTTCTTCATCCGCATCCAGTGCTGCTCGGTCGAACCGAATGGCGGCATCGGGGCGGCGGAAATCGCCTTGATCCAGGAATTCATCGACCTGTTCGCCGAGTTCCAGCCGAGAGGGCGGCAGGAGGCGAGCTACTTCGTCGATGAATCTTCGGTGCCATGGGGCGCGCATGGCCGGAGCAGTACCCATGCCGGCCAGGCGCTGCCGCCGTTCACCGTGCTCTACGACTGGCTCTATGCGGTGCAGCAGCTCAACGGCGCCTCGCCCAATCAGCGCGGCAAATACAAATCCTCGTACATGAAGCAGCGCTTCACCGACTACGAGATCTCGCGCCTCTACTATTGGCTGCACTATACGCCGCCCAGCGGCATCAACCTCGCCGCGTCGCTGGTGCAGGTGGATTCCTATGGCGGCAACATCAACAAGCCCGGAACTGCCGCGCAAACCTCGGTGCCGCAGCGCTCATCGATCATGAAGCTGCAATACCAGGCTTACTGGACCGACCCGGCGCTCGACGCGGAATATGAAGGGTGGATCAACCCGTTCTATGCCGACGTCTACTCAGATCCGGCCATCGTGCCGGCCCAGTATGCGGGCACGCCCTATCCGTCGGCACACTACGAAGGCTGCTATATCGGCTATCCGGATGCCGTTATGGCCGAGCTGCGCGACGCGGCCGGCCAGCCGTTCTGGCAGGACCTCTACTATCCGGGCATCTACACCGAGTTGCAGCAGGTCAAGCAGACCTACGATCCCGGCAATGTCTTCAACTACGCGCTGTCGGTACGACCCTGATCTGAGAGCGGCCGAGTGGGGAGTGCGGCGCCACTTCCCACACGGCGACCGTGACCTCGTACTGGCCGGCCTGTCAGGCCTCGTGTGCGGCTGCAGCCGGTTGCGGCGCGGCAGTGCCGGTTGCCGACCACAACAGCGCGAACACTGCGACGGAAAGCACCCCGACGGCGGCTGCGGCGGCGACGCCGACGGCGGTGCCTGCTGCGCCGGCGAGCAGCGAGAAGGCGAAGGGGGCGGCGGCCGAGGCGATGAGGCGCGCGGCGCTGATCAGGCCGAGCCGGCGGCCATAGCCGCTGGAGCCGAACAGCACGAGGGGCAGAGTGCCCGAGGCGATGCTGTAGAGCCCGTTGCCGAGCCCGAACAGCACCGCGAAGGTAGCGACGCCGACCGGCCAAAGCGGGCTCAGCAGCAGCACGGCGAGGCCGGCCGGCAGGGCCAGCGCGGCGATGATGGCCAGCATCGGCTGCGACAGCCGGCGGCCGAACTGCAGGTTGAGCAGCCGGCTCAGCACCTGCGAGGGGCCGAACAACATGGTGGCGAGCATTGCCGTGCTGCCGGCGCCGAGCGCCGACAGCATCGGCACCATGTGGACGGTGATGGCGGAGGAGACGAAGCCGACCAGCGCGAAGCCGCCCAGCATCAGCAGCAGCACCGCACGTTGCCTTTCGGGGGGCAGCAGCGCGGAGGTGGCGGGCGTCTCACGCCGCTCAGCCGAGCGCAGCCGGTGGCCGCGTGCCAGCCAGAGATGGATGGGGACGCAGAGCACGAGGTTGGTCGCGGCATAGATCAGGTAGACATCGCGCCACGAGAAGGTCTCGTGCAGCATGGCGGTGATCGGCCAGAAGATGGTGGAGGCGAAGCCGGCGATCAGCGTCAGGTGGGTGATACCGCGCTGCGCCGCCGCCGGCGAGGCCTGGGCGAGGGCCGCAAAGGCGGTGGCATAGAGAACGAAGGCGGAGGCGACCTCGATCGCCGCCAGCCCGACGGCGAATACCATGCCGTTGGGGGCGAGGGCGGCCAGCACCAGGGCCAGCGCCGCCGCGACCGAGCCCCAACCCATCAGTTGCGCCGCCCCATGCCGGTCGGCGAGCCGCCCGGCGAACGGCGCGACCAACCCACCGAGCAGCAGCGAGGCCGACAACAGGCCGAATACCCATGGCTCGGACCAGCCGAACTCGGCGGCCATCGCCGGAGCCAGGGTGCCGAAGCTGTAGTAGAGCGTGCCGTAGCCGACGATCTGGGTGACGCCGAGGGCCCAGATCATCCGAGCGGGTATGCCGGTCATGCTCAGGCCAGCTCGGTGGTGCTGGCGGGCGTGGCGGGGCGGGTTGCGCGGCAGCCGCAGCCAGCTTCGCCCTCCGCTTTCGCCACCTCGTCGGCAACGCGGCACGAGGTGGTCGACTGGGCGGGGCCACCGCAGCAGGAGGACGTTGGCAGCGCGTCGTCAGCAAAGCTGACGCTGCAGACGCCGGTTTCCGGCAGCACCAAGTGAACCTCGCGTGCCGCAACGGGGTCGCCGGCGAGCTCCGCCACCACCGAGCGGGCCTGCTCGAAGCCGGTCGCCATCAGGAAGGTCGGAGCGCGGCCATAGCTTTTGGAGCCGATGATGTAGAAGTTCGCCTCGGGCTGGGTCAGTTCGACCACCCCATGCGGCGGCACGGTGCCACAGCTGTGGAAGTTCGGGTCGATCAGCGGCGACAGTGCCGGCGGCGCTTCGGTGGCGGGATCGACCGACACCCGCAGCTCGGACAGCATGTCGAGGTCGGGGCGGAAGCCGGTGGCGACGACGATGCGGTCGACCGTGAGCGTCAGCGGCGTCTGGCCCAGGGTGCCGATGACGGCGAGCCGGCCATCCGTCGGCAGCAGCCGGCTGGTGGCGAAGGGCGCCAGCAACTGCAGCCGGCCGGCGTCGATCGCCTGCTTGGCGGCGAGCCCGAGGGCGCCGCGCTCCGGCAACCGGTCGTTGAGCCCGCCGCCGAGCAACCGCTCGATGCGGTTGCGCCGCAAGGCCCAGAGCACGCGGGTGTCGGGCGCCTGCTCCTGCAGTTGCAGCAACGCCAGCGCCGTGTTGATGGCGGAGTGCCCGCTGCCGACTACCAGCACCGTGCGGCCGGCGAACCGGTCTCTGGCGGCGCCGAGAATGTCGGGGATGCCGTAATCGATGAACTCGGCAGCCGCGGGTTCGCCGAGCACCGGCAGGCCGTCCACGCCCATCGGGTTCGGCTGCGCCCAGGTGCCGGAGGCGTCGATCACCGCCCGTACCAGGCTTGCCTGCTCGTTGCCGTCGGCATCGAGCCAGCGCAGGTCGAACGGCGCATTGTCGCGATTGCGGTTCGACACCTTGTCGAGGCCGAGCCGGGTGATGGCGGTGACGCGGGCAGTAAGCCGGAGCGACGGCGCGAGGCTCGGCAAGGCGGCCAGCGGCGCCAGGTAGCGCTCGACGATCTCCCGGCCGGTGGGGAGCTCTGTCGGCTCGGGCGCATCCCAGCCGGCAGCCTCGAGCAGAGTCCGCGCCGCGCCATCGATGTTGTAGGCCCACGGCGAGAACACCCGGACGTGGCCCCATTCGAGCAGCGCTGCGCCCACCGAGGCGCCGCGCTCGAAGACGATCGGCGCCAGCCCCCTGGCGACGAGATGCGCCGCGGCGGCGAGGCCCACGGGGCCGGCACCGATGACTGCAACGGGGAGCGTGGTTTCGAGCTGCATAATAGTTTCCTAGTTTCTAGAAATACCGAAATTATAGAGCCGAGAAGAGGCTTATGCCGCCTCCGTCGCCGCCTCCGAGGTTGAGGCGCAGCCTTCTGCATCGGCGCAGCACTCATCGGCGAGATAGCCGATCAGCCCGTTCATGCTGGCATAGTTGGCCCGGCAGATCAGGGTCGTCGCCTGGCGTTCCTGGCTGACCAGGTCCACCTCGATCAGCTTCTTCAGATGATGCGACAGGGTTGAGGAGGGGATATCGAGCTTGAGCTGCAGCTTGCCCACCGGCAGCCCATTGTCACCGGCGCGCACCAGCGTGCGGTAGATGGTCAACCGGGTCGGATTCCCCAGGGCTTCAAGCTGTGCGGCGGCTGTTTCGATGTTCATGGAAATAGAATGCCGACTGGAGAACTGGATGTCAACGTTATTTCTATGATTGTCGAAGTAGGTCATGCTTCGAGCAACCGAAGTCTGCCACGCCTACGGTGTCATCCCTGGTGGGTGGGGCAACGATCGAGCCCAACTGGCTTGGTCAGTGCCATCTTTTATTGAAACGTCTCAGGCAGACGGTTCATTTGCCCTCGAAGTCGCGCCATCCCCGAACAGCCATCCCGCAAGACCCAGCGCCAGCAGCGCCCCGACCAGTTGCGCGATGATGAAGCCCGGCGCGTCGAGCGGCCGGATGCCGGCAAAGGTGTTGGTCAGCGCTCGGGCTAGGGTGACGGCCGGATTGGCGAACGAGGTCGACGCGGTGAACCAGTAGGCCGCGCTGATGTAGAGCCCGACCAGAGCGGGCAGCGCCCGCGGCCGGGCGTGCAGCCCGCCGAGGATCACCAGCACGAGGCCGAAGGCGGCGATCGCCTCGGACAGCCATTGCGATGCACCGGCGCGGACCTCGGTCGCGAGCTGCAGTACGGGCAGCTCGAACATCAGGTGGGCGGCGATGGTGCCGGCAATGCCACCGGCCAGTTGCGCCAGCACATAACCGGCGGCGGTCGACCAGGCGAGCTCGCGGCGCAGCGCGAACACCACCGTGACCGCGGGGTTGAAATGCGCGCCGGAGATGGGCGCAAACAGGCTGATCAGGACGAACAGCATGGCGCCGGTGGGGATGGCGTTCGCCATCAGCGCCAGCGCCGTATCGGTGGTGAGGCGCGTAGCCATGATGCCGGCGCCGACCACCGTCGCAACCAGCAGGGCGGTGCCGAGCGCCTCGGCTGCGAGGCGTCGTGTCAGCGTCATGCGGCGCCGGAGGCCTTGCTGGTCGAGCCATCCATGGCGCCGATCCCCCTGAGCTTGGAGCCCAGCGCCATCTGGTCGATGCGGTCGAGCGGCAGGCTGATGAAGGCGGCGATGCGGTTGCGCATGAAACCCAGCGCATCCTCGAAGGCCTGGCGTTGCCGGAACTCCGGGCCCTCGACTGCGGCGGGGTCCTCGATGCCCCAATGGGCGGTCATTGGCTGGCCGGGCCAGATCGGGCAGGTTTCGCCCGCCGCGCTGTCGCAGACGGTAAAGACGAAATCCATCTTCGGCGCCTCGGGTCCGGCAAACTCCTCCCAGGATTTCGAGTGCAGCCCAGCGGTGGCAATACCGGCGGCCGTCAGCGTCTCCAGCGTCATCGGGTGGATCTGGCCTTTCGGCATGCTGCCGGCGGAAAAGCCGCGGAAGCGGCCATTGCCGACATGGTTGAGCATGGCTTCGCCCAGCACCGAGCGGGCCGAATTGCCGGTGCACAGGAACAGGACATTGTAGACGCGATCAGCAGCAGGCATCGCTTGCCTCCTTGGGCGAACAGCAGGGGGAAAACTCGGCAACCAGCGGTGCGCAGAGCTCCGGCCGGCCATTGCAGCAATCGGAGACGAGGAAGCTGGCGATCTCGCGCACCCGCTCGAGCTCGGCCCGATAGATGATCGAACGGCTGTGCCGCTCAGACGAAATGAGGCCCGCCCGGGTCAGCACGGCGAGGTGCGTCGACATGGTGTTCTGCGGCACGTCGAGCAGCCGGGCGATCTCACCGGCCGGAAGCCCATCCGGCTCATGCCGCATGATCAGCCGGAAAGCCTCGAGCCGGGTCGGCTGCCCCAGGGCGACAAGTACATCGATGGCATCTGTTGATTCCATATATCGAGGATTATCGATATGATGGCGCGCGGTCCAGTGAAGGTTTTGTGACGGTTGCTTGCGGCGCTCTCCGGCCGGCGCGGCAGTTGCCCGCGAGCACCAGTCGCTGAACGAGGTGTGCCAGGTCCGGCAAAAGGTTATTCTCGCGCCGAAGCAGGGCCCCAGAGTCGGGGCCCGGTGCCGGCTTGGGCAAGCATGGTCGTATCGCGCAGTTGCACGTACGACTGCTGTCCATCTCCTCCAGGCTCGCCGGTGCGGATATAGGTCGTTCGGGTTGCGTGAGACGAAGACATGACGCTGGATTTTGAGACGCTGCATGTCGTCGCTCTGCTGAACACCACGGTCCTGATGACTGTCTTTGCGGGCATCCTGTGGGCGTACCGGTCCTTTGCGGCGACCCGGTACTGGCTGGGGTCGCTGGCTTTGCATGGGATCGGCACCATCCTGCTGACAATCGGCTTCGTCGGCGGTTCAGGGGCCCTGGCAGCTGCCGGCAGCTGGCTGTTCGGCATCGCATACTGCGTGACTTGGCAGGGCGTGCGCGCCTTTTACGGAAGGCCGGCCAACTGGCGTGTTGCCGCCGGACTGGTGGTGCTCAGCGCTTTCGTCATGGTGGCACTGCTCAATCAGGATCGCACGGCACAGAACAGTGCCCTGGCGCTCGTGCAGATGGTCCCGATCGTGCTGATCGTGCTCACCATATTGCGCCGAAAACTGCGTTCGGGCGGGTTCGTGGTGCTGGGCGGGACGGCGCTCGCGCTGGCCGGCAATATTGCCGAGCTGTCCACCAATCTGGCCGGGGGCGCCGGGGCGGAGCAATCTGGCCTTGCTGCCTGGTTCTACCTGGCGGTCACCGTCGGCGCCGGCCTCTGCTATGTCGGCTTCCTGCTGATGACGTTCGATCGGCTGCGGGCCCAGCAGCGGAACTTCGTCGCCCTGGTTTCGCACGAGTTGCGCGCGCCTTTGGGGGTGGTCGCCGCCGCTGCCGACAACCTGTCGCTTTCCCCCGGCGCCAGCGCCGGCGACGTCAGCCAGCGCGCCGCGAGGATCCAGCGGACCGTCAGGCGCATGTCGGCGCTGATCGACAACATCCTCACCGGTGACCGGCTCGACACCTGGCAGGCGCCATTCACCGCCAAGGCGACGTTCGACCTCAACGACGTGGTGCACGCCGTCGCAGCCGGACTGGACAGCGACGCCGTGGGGCGCGTCAGCTTCAGCTATGGCGATGCCCTGCCGGTGAAGGGAGACCGCAACCTCCTCGAGATCGTGATCATCAACCTGATCCAGAACGCCCTCAAATATTCGGCGGCGGGCAGCCCGGTGACGGTCCGGCTGTCGAGCGACCAGGGCATGGCGCAGGTTGGCGTCACCGATCGGGGCATCGGCATCCTCCCCGATGACCGCGAGCGCATCTTCATGAAGTTCTATCGTGCCGCCGGCCAGCCGCCAAACGGCTCCGGGCTCGGGCTCTACATCGCCCGCGAGATCGCCCGGCTGCATGGCGGAGACCTTATCCTGGCAGCGAGCGATGCCGACGGATCGACCTTCCTGCTGTCGCTGCCGACCGAGGGGCTGCGGCAGCGGGCAGGCGTTGCTCTGGCAAGGTAGTGCAGCGGGTGCCCGAGCTTCAGGCCATCAGTTCATCGAGATATCGATCGAGGTGGCCGGCCCACAGAGCCGGCTTGAACATCAGGGCGTGACCCATCGGGGCGGCGACGAACTTGCCCCTGCCGCCGGCCGCTCGAAACCGTTCGAAGTTTCCGCGGCAGTGACCGATCGCGTAGTACTGATCGTGACTGCCATGCAGCCACAGGCTCGGAATGCCGGCAGCTGCGCCACGCTCGAACAGCAGCGGATTGACGGTTTCATGGCTGGCGCACCCCCGGCCCAGCCAGCCGCCGTTGAAGTTGATGGCGCCGCCAAACGCACCCGGCCGCATCCCGGCATAGCCGATCGACAGGATGCCGCCACGCGACACGCCGCCGATGACGAGCCGCTGCTGGTCCACCTCGGCGCGACCGCGCAGATGGGTGACCACTGCATCGACATCCTCGACCGCCCGCTCGAAGCCGGCGATCGCTATGTCCACGTCGCAGGAGTAGCCGGAGCCGTCCGGCGCCAGCCCCTCGGCATAGGCCCCGCCGGATTTGCCCCGGCCGCGACGTTGCGGGAACAGGATCATCCAGCCCCGTTCGACGAAATAGCTCGCCACAACCGCCGGCGCCACAGTGCGGGCGTAAAGGGATCTGTTGTGCCCCCTGCCGGTTGAGCCGTGGTTGAAGACCATCGTCGGAAACGGCCCGGCGCCAGGTGGCCTGGCGGCGACGATCTCCAGGCGCACGCCGGGCTCGGCCGACGCGATGAAGTCGTTTTCGAATCTCATTCAGCCGGCGCCCAGGATGCTTGCCCTTGCGTATACCGGCTGCCGCCTCAGGCGCTAGCGTCTCGGCACGTAGCGCAGCGCCACGGCGCCCGAGCTGAGCTCGATCCGGTCGATGGGCTGCAGTTCGACATATCTCGAAAGCCCGGCGAACGGCGTAGGGCCGTGGCCGGCAATCCTAGGTTGCACGACGAATTCGTACTCGTCGATCAGGTCCAGTTCCGCCAGCGCCAGCGGCAGTTGTACGCCGCCGGTCAGCAGCGCCTTGCCCGGCTGCTGCTTGAGCTTGCGCACCGCGTCCTCAAGGTTTCCGCGCACCAGCTCGGCGTTCCAGTCGACCGCGCCGAGCGTGCTCGAAACCACGTATTTCTGCATCGCGTCGATGGTGCGGGCGAAGGGGAGCTGCCAGTCGGCCGGCGGCGTGGTGCGCTTGGCGAGCCGCCAGGCCCCCTCCATCATCTGGTAGGTGGTGCGGCCGAACAGCAGGGCGTCGGCGCGGCCGATGCTCTCGGTGGCATGGCGATGGGTGGCGCGCAGCGTTGCCTGCTGCAGCGCCTCGTCGGCCGGGATGGCGTTGTGGTGCACGCAGCCATCGAGCGTCACGTTGATGGAGTAGAGGAGGGGGCGCATTACGGTCGTTGCTCCAGTGTTGCGCGTGCCGCGACGGCGAGGCCGAAGCGTTGCAGCTGACTGTCCAAGGCAAGGGCGGCGCCACGGGTCATCTCGGGGTCGGGGTGGCGATCCGCCGTCAGGACCATGCGAACGCGCCCCGCCTCGGCGTGAAGCTCGACCAGCATGTCGTAGGGATAGGACTCGACGCCTGGGACGAAGTCGATGTCGAAGCGGATGCGCAGGCGCTGGTGGTGCACCATCTCGATGAAGCGCCCGCTCACCTCAGCCGTCGCCGGCCGGCCGAGGTTGGCGAGATAGGCGACCTGCTCGCCGCCCACCGCGGTCATCACCTGCCGGAGCGCGCCTCCGACCCTGAGTTCGAGCGCCGACACCTCGACCTGCATGCCCTCGGGCGCGAACCACGCCTCGAGCCCCTCCCTGGTGGTCCACAGCGCCCAGACATCTTCAATCGCTGCGTCGTAGACCCGTTCGAACCGAAGCGTCGCTGTGTCGGGTTTTCTCGCGGGCTCGGTCACGGCTTCTGCTCCTTGCCCGGCGAGCTGCCCCGGCGCGCCAAGGCAGCGTCGAAGCGGTCGAGCCGGTTTTCCCAAAGCTGGCGATAGCTGCCGATCCAGCTGTCGATCGCCTGGAACGGCTCGGGTTTGAGCGAGTAAAGGCGCCGCGCTCCGTCGGGCCGCATGGCGACGAACCCGGCTTCGCCGAGGATCCTGAGGTGCCGCGACACGCCGGACTGGTCGATCTCGACGGCCCGAACCAGGTCGCCCACCGCCTGCTCGCCGCCCGCCAGCGCTTCGACGATACGAAACCGCGTCGGGTCGGCCAAGGTCTGGAGGATTGTTTGTTGCATCATGGTGCATATGTATGCTGGTGCATATTTAAGGTCAAGCCGTTTCTATCCGGCATCGTGCGCAAGCTCTCGCTGATGGCGAATGAGCGCCCTCGGCTCAGGCGTCGTTGTCAGACGCGCGACCTTCGCCAGCCGGCGGCCCGCGCCTCCGCTTCGGAGCAGAACCAACGCTCGCCGTGCGACGCGCTGATCCGGGTCTCGGCATAGTATTTCTGACCTGGCATGTGGTAGATGCGCTCGCCTCGCGTGTTGAAGTTGCCCTTGATGTTGCAGGCGTCCGCCTCCTTTGCCGATGTTGAGGCAACGGTCAAAATCAACAGGCAGGCAGCGACTAGTGCCGCTGCGGCGAGTGCTGGTCTGGTCATCCCGGGTCCCCCAGGGCGGCACAACAACACGCGATACACGGTGCGGCAAGCCGTCGTGCAGCAGCGGGGTTGCCGAGCGCTCAGATCTGGGGCGGTGATAAGATTACGTCTTGAACCTCCAGTCACTCGAGGTTGTACGCGACAGAGACCAATCAGAACGGAGCCTCAGATGGCCAGGTCCAGCCTCGCATGCGTTTTCGCGCTTTCGTTCCTCTCGCGCGTGGAGGGTTAGATGGGCGCCGGGCACAACCATGGGGTCGAGCGGCCGGCCTCCGGTTCGGCCGGGGCGCGCCACCGCCAGAGCCTGATCTGGGCGCTGGCGCTCACCACGACCTTCCTCGTCGTCGAAATCGTTGGCGCCTGGATCTCGGGCAGCCTCGCCCTGCTCGCCGATGCGGCGCACATGCTGACCGATGCAGGCGGGCTGGCGCTGGCGCTGTTCGCGATCTGGTTCGCCGCGCGCCCGCCTTCGGCATCGAAAACCTATGGGTACCTGCGCGCCGAAGTGCTGGCGGCGCTGGTCAATGCGGTGGTGCTGCTGCTGCTCGCCATCTACATCCTCTATGAGGCCTGGCAGCGCTTCTTTGCGCCGCCCGAAGTGCTGTCGACGCCGATGCTGATCGTGGCGGTGGTCGGGCTGGTGGTGAACCTGATCAGCATGCGGCTGCTGGCGGCCGGCTCGGAGGAAAGCCTCAACCTCAAGGGTGCCTATTTCGAGGTGCTGGCCGACATGCTGGGTTCGCTCGGCGTCATCGCCTCGGCGCTGATCATCATGTTCACCGGCTGGACGTTGGCCGACCCGATCATCGGGGCGGCGATCGGGCTGTTCATCGTGCCGCGCACCTGGGCGCTGCTGAAGCATTCGGTGAACATCCTGCTCGAAGGCACGCCGATCGGCTTCGATGTGGCAAAGCTGGAGCAGGCGCTACGGGCGCTGCCCGGCGTCGTCGATACGCACGACCTGCATGTGTGGACCATCACCTCGGGCGTCGATGCGATGAGCGGACACCTGGTGATCGCCGACAATGCCGACCAGCAGGCACTGCTGGTCGCGGCGCGGGCGGTGCTGCACGAGGATTTCGGCATCGACCACACGACGATCCAGATCGAGACGGCGGCCACCCGGGGCGGCGAGGTCACGATGCAGGTGTGACCTGGCCCCGCGGGGGAGGATCAACTGAGAGCCCGATGCCTCGCCCTCACATTGCCTCCGCCCCGGCGGGCCGGTTCATCAGTTCGCGCACCTGGAGCACTGCCTCGCGCAGGGCTTCGGCTGACTGGGCCGGGAGTTCCTTGTCGCGTGGCAGCTTGACGCTCAGCGGGTCGACGGTGCGGCCGTTTACCCGGATCTCATAGTGCAGGTGGTTGCCGGTGGAGTTGCCCGTCGAGCCGACATAGCCGACGACCTGGCCCTGTTTCACCCGCACTCCCGGCTTGATGCCGTCGGCGATGCGGCTCATGTGGGCGTAGGCGGTCTGGTAGCCGTTGACGTGGTCGAGCTCGACATAGCGGCCATAGCCCGACAGCCATTGGGCCCGCCGGATGGTGCCGTCGCCGCCGGCATAGACCGGCGTGCCGAGTGCCGAGGCGAGGTCGACGCCGGTATGCAGCCGCCGCGTCCTGAAGATCGGGTGGGTGCGATAGCCGTATCGGCTGGCGAGCCGGCCGCCGCCCTGCAGCGGTCGGCGAGTGAGGAAGCGTTTTCCGGTTTCGCCGTCGGGGCTGTAGTAATCGACGGCGCCATCGGGGGTGCGGAAGCGGAACAGCTCGCGCTTGCTGCCGCCGGTGCCGAGCGCGGCATAGACCAGTTCCGGCTTGCCGCTTTCGGGCCGGGTGGCGAGGAGTTGCAGGGTGTCGCCGGGTTGGACGCGCTGCATCAGGTCGACCTCGTAGGCAAACATCGCGACGATCTCGCCGGTCGTCGCATCGGCGAGGTCGTGCTTGCGCGCCGTTTCCCAGATCGCGCGATAGAGGCTGGGGAGCGCCGCGACATCGATCGCTTCGGTATCCTCCTCGGGCAGCGCGATCATGCTCGGCGCCTGCCCGATGACGTAGGAGCCGCGATCGGTCATCGCCGCGGTGGCAGCGTGGCGGATCTCCCGCGTGTCTGGGTCGTGCACGTAGATGCTGAGCCGATAGGGCACCGGCGTCGCCGAGATGCGCGACGGTCCCATCAGGATGCGGAGCTTGGCGCCCTCAGGCAGTTGCAGCGACGGCAGCAGGTTGCGCAGCGTCGCCGCCACCATGCCGTAGGAGCGCTCGGTGAAGCCGTTCTTCAGCAACAGCGACTTGAGCGGCGCCGCTTGCCGCACCGTGACGATACGCTCGCTGCGCCCGCCGCCCGCTTCGGCGAGCCGGGTCTTCGCCATCACCGTGACGTTCTCGGCGATACCGAGCGCCGCGACCTGCGGCGATGCGGCGCCGTAGGCGAGGGGGCGTTCGCCGCCATCGTCGGCAAACGCATCCTGCAGCGAGGCCTTGACGAAATCGGCGGCCTGCCGGTCGGTTATGGCGCTGGCGGGAACCAGCGCCGGCAGCGCGGCCATCGCCATGGCGACTTCGCCTTCGACGCTCGCGGTATAGATCTCGGTGGCGGGAGCCGGGTTGGCCGGCTCGCCGTTGCTTGCGGCGAGGGCCGCCGGATCGAAACGCGGAATGTCGGCGGCCAGCGCCGTTTCACCGGTGGCGAGCGTCGCGTCGAGGCGATCGAACGGCTGGCGGCGCAGCATGGTGCGGCCGTCCTCGATGCTGCGGATCGAGGCTTCGACCACCTCGAATTCCGACCGCGTCGCCGCGACCGCGCGGATGCGGTCGCCCTTGCCGCTGGGGGCGGGCGAGGCGAGCTCGGTGCTGCGCGGCAGCAGCAGCGCCTGCGAGGCGGTGGAAAAGCTCTCGCGCCCGTCGAAGGCGATGTAGAGCGCCGCCGCCATCAGCAGCACCGAGGTGATGCCGGTCATCACCGTGCCGACGAGCCAGGCGAGGCTCAGTTCGCGCCCCCTGGGGTGCTCGCCGTCGACAGTGGCGAGGCTGAGGGGTGGCGCATCCTCGTAGCCGAGCCGCGCATTGCGCTGTTTCACTGATTCCGAAAGGCGCTCCAAGTCACTGAGTTTGTGGTGCTTTCGAGCGTGGCCGCCATTGGTCGAGGGCGCGGCGCGGCGCCGCCTTCCGAGGGCTTGGTCGATGGAGTGCATGCTGGATTTCCGCCTGGCGCGTGCGCGGCGTAAGCAATCGCGGCGCGGGGCCGGCGAACCGAGCCCTCGCTGCCGCCCGGAATGCGAGCCAATGCTCGCCGGTCGGCTCAGCCGATCGGTGGGGTGACGGGCGGCCCGGGCAGGGGCCCGTCGAGCCTCAGCTCGGGGCACGGCGCGAAATCGAGCGCGACGAGGGGCAGCACCAGGGGGATACCGTCAGCCGGTTGTTCGGCAGTCGCCGAGCAGGCCTGGCCGCAGCCGATCGACTGGTGCGTGCCGCAATCGGGGCAGGGCAACTCAGTACCCACCACGCCGGCATGTGGCACTGCCTCATCGAGCACCACGGTGCTGTGCGCGGCCGCGGCAAAGCTCATCGCGGCCATGGAAATGGCGACGACGAGGCAGGCCAGGGTGCGAAGCAGCAGCGACATGGCGGGGAAACTAGCCCAGGCGGGCAGCGTTGCAACGCGGCAAAATCTCACGCTTGGGTGATCGTGGGATGTGCACGGCGGGATGTGCACTGGTGGCTACCACCCCTCACCCGTCTCGCGCGGCGCGCGATCCACCCTCTCCCCGACGGGGAGAGGAAAAGGGGTGGCTCACCGATGTCGCGGAATTCTTCTCCCCGTTGGGGAGAAGGTGGCGCGTAGCGCCGGATGAGGGGAGAGCCACCGCGGATAAAGGGATGTCACGCCGCGTTCCCCACCGGGCACTGGCCCATCGGGTCGGCCGGCATGGCGGCCTTGGCGTTGAACACGTACTTGCCCTCGCAGACGTCGACTTCGGCCGGGCGGCCGTCGGTGCCGAGCGCGTCATAGCCCTGCTTCAGGTTGCGCCAGAAATCGATGTTGGGGTTGCTGGCGTGGCGGCTGAGGTTGTCGTCGGTCATGCGGAAAGGGTAGAGCTCGAGCTTGAAGCTCGGATTGCCGCCATTGAAGCTCTCGCGCGCCAGGGCGTAGATTTCCTTCATCTGCTCGTCGGTCATGGCGTAGCAGCCCACCGACTTGCAGTCGCCATGCACCATCAGGTTGGTGCCGGTGCGGCCATAGGCGCGGTCGAGCTTGTTGGGAAAGCCGGTGTTGAACGACAGGTAGTAACTCGATTTGGGGTTCATCATGCCGGGGGTGACCCGGTAGAAACCCTCGGGCGACTGATAGTCCCCTTCCTTGACCTTGGGGCCGAGTTCGCCCGACCACTTGCAGATGGCATAGGTCTTGAACAGCCGGTAGCGCCCACCCGTATCGGGCTTCCACACCTCGAGCTCCGAGCTCTCCTTGAACACGCGCACCAGCATCGGCGCCGCGGGCGAAGTGTCCATTGCCGCCAGCACGCTGGTGGTTCGCGCCGAAAGCGGCTGCTTATCCTTGGCGATGCCAAGGGCGGAACAGCCGGCGAGCAGCCCGACCAGCATGGCAGTGGCAAGCAGCAGCAAGGGGGAGGTCAAACGCATCGTCGGTCACCGGGAATACAGAGAGGCCGAGGATAGAAAAGGTTGGTTACCCAAGCCTTTCGACCGCGAAGTTTGACAAGGATGTGATCACCAATGCGAAACCATGTGCCGGCAGAAAACGCCGTACGATCGGGCGAGCGTGCCCGGCAAAGCCACAGTCTTGCTGAAGCGCTTCAGCGTTCGAGCGCCATGCGCACGAGGTAGGCGGTGTTCCGCGACGAAGAAAAGGGGAATGCCCGGGCACTCCCCTTTCAGCTCCGCAACAGGTGTGAGGGGGCCTACTCGACGCCGAGCGCCTTCCTCGTCACCGACTCGGCGGTGTCGCCTGCCTGTTTGATCAATTCGTCGGAAAGGCCCTGACTGCGGGCCACGTCCTCGCTCGCCTTGCGGGCGGCCGAGACTGCGGCTGCCTTGTCGCCGGGTGACATGCCGGCGGCCGCATCCTGGAGCGCCTTCATCGTGTCATCCAGGTTGGCCGGAGCCGCGGCAGCAGGACTCTCGGCAGCTGTAGGAGCGTTGGAGCTGGGAGTGGGAGTGGGAGTGGAACTGTCGCAGGCCGCCAGGGCAAGCATCGAGACAGCGGCCAGCGGCAGCAGGAACTTGAAGGTCATGTTTCGTCTTATGGTTGGGTCTATCGCCCAGCTGGGCGTGTCAGGTCAGGCAGGCGTCAGTCGAAGCATCAAGCTTCCGCGGACGTCTGGTCCTCGATCGCGGCGGTGGGAATGTTGCGCTTCAGAGACTCGATGCTCTTGAGAGCCGATGCCTTCTGCGCATAGCCCTCCGACGAGAACATGATCTCGCCGTTTGCGGCGCGAAAGCGAAAGCGAAACTCGTCCGCCTTGTCCTTGAAGATCTCAAATTTATACACTGCAAGTTCCTTGGGTGGTCCAGGTTGGGATTGGGTGAGCGCGCGGGCGTCCGTGTCGCTACTTGCCGACGAGCTTGTTTTTCACGAGGCCCACAATGGCCTGCAGGACGACGCCGCCGAGACCGCTGCCGAGCAGCTGGGTGGCGATCGATGCGACGTCCAGCCCACCGGCGGCCCCGCCAAGGGCGGCGGTGATCGAGCCGCCGCCCAGGCCGCCGATGGCGCCGGCAATGGCGTTCCAGAGCGGCCCCAGGTCGGCGCTCCTGATGGTCTTGCCGCTGGCCGATCCACCCGCGGCGCCGCCGACCAGTTGGACAAGAATTGATACCAGATCCATGTGTTTCTCCCGGCATGATCGCCGAACAGGGTTCGCCTCAGCCCCAGCGGCATCCCCCCGCCTCCGTTACAGGACGCTCCGCCACCGGCCGGAAGCGCAGGGCTCCCGGACATAGAAGGCTGGCGTCCATTTCAGGGATGAGGACGTTGGAAAATCGCTGAGTGCCGCATTCTGCGGCGGGCTTGCGGGAAAGTTACGCTGCGGCGCCTGGCGCAACAACGTCAGATGCCCTCATCTGCTGTCACCTGATGACACTGCAGATGCTTCGAGGGGAAGCGACAGGCGGAACACCGATCCGCCGGCGGTGCTTTCGGCGAGGATGAGGTCGCCACCATGCTGGCGGGCAATCTCGCGCGACACATAGAGCCCGAGCCCCGAGCCATTGGCGCGCTGTCCGGCGGCGCGATAATATTTGAGGAAGATGCGCTCCTGATCCTCAGGCGCGATGCCAGGCCCCTGGTCCGCCACCGTCAGCTGCGCCATGTCGTGCTCAACCGACAATCGCACCGTCACCGGGCTCAGCGCCGGGGAGTACTTTATGGCGTTCTGGACCAGGTTGAGCGCCGCGATCTCGAGCAGGCTGCGATCGCCCAGCACCTGCGCCTCATCGGCGTAAGTGAAGGTCACGCGCCTGGCGACGTCGCTGTCGAGGCCTGCCTCGACCGTGCGCAGCACGTCGCCCACGTCCAGCGGCTCGCTGTGGACGGAGGCGGGCACGACATCGAGCCGCTCTCCTGCCAGCACGTTGTCGATCAGCATCGACATCCGCCTGACCGTCTGCCGGATCCGCGAGGCACGCCGGTCGATCGCCTCGGCGCCTTCCCCGGGGGAGAGCGTCAGGTTGTCCGCGGCGGCGCCGATGACAGCCAATGGGGCGCGGAACTCATGCGAAACCAGGGCGACGAAATCCCGCTGCTGCGCCAGGGCGGCGTTGACGGAATCGAGCGACTGCCGAAGCTTCTGCTCGAGCAACTGGCGCCGATCCATTTCCTCGGTCAGCGCGGCATTGCTCTGGGCCAGCTCGGCGGTTCGCTCGCTCACCTTGAGGGTCAATTCCCGCTCGGCCGACCGGGCTGTGGCGATGGCGCGATCCTTTTGCTCGCTCAGGTTGCGTTCGGCCACCCGGGTTCGCCTGGCGATGGCCGCGCTGAGCAGGATCAGGTGTACGACCGTGCCACCCGCCAGCAGTCGTGAAAGCGAGCCATCCAGCTGCAGCGGGTTGGCTCCGGTGAACATCAGCTGCATCAGCAGCAGCACGCTGATCACGCCAAGGAAGGCGATGGCCGAAAGGACATATTGATACTGCCGCCGCACAATCAGCAGGTACAGCACGAACACCGCGATGAAGACGAGCGACAGCTGCTGCAGCCGCGACACGAAGAAGCCGACATCGCCGTAGCGTCCGAGCATCGCGAAGACCAGGGCGCCGATGTTGAGCAGGATGACCAGTTGCGAAACACGGGCCGCCCAGATCCAGTTCTTTCGAAACTCGAAGAGCTGATCCAGAAACAGCATCATGACGATGCTGTAGAAGCAAACGATGACCCCCCAGCTCCAGTGGATGGTCTGCGGAGACCAGAACCGCAGCACTTCAGAAGAGTAGCCCATGTGGAACAGGCTGATCAGGCACGAGATGAACAGCAGCGGGATATAAGCGACATATAGTCGATCCCGCAGCCAGACGGCGTAGAGGATGTTGGTAAAGATCATGACGAAGATGGCACCGGCCACCATCGCCATGATCCAGTCGTCGAGCCTGCGATGCTCGGCGTATCCCTGGCTCTGCCAGACGTTCACCGAGGTCGTCATCGATGTCGATGACTGGAATCGGAAGTAGTAGGTCGTGGTCGTCGCCGGCACTTCGAGAGGGAAGATGGTCGGGTATGCCTCGACGCTATCGCCCGGATGAATCCTGCCCGGGGCGGAGGGGACGTAGCGTCCTGATCCGTCGGGAACGTACAGGGTCACCTGCTCGATCAGCGGGCGCTCGATCTGCACCAGCCACTGCTCCTGACCGGCCGGCGCGGAGAGCGAGAAACGAACCCACGTCGCGCCCTTTCGATAGCCTTCCGCCAGCATCGACGGAATGGGTCTGAACTGGCCGGCGGGAGTTCCGGCGGCGACATCGTCGATCGTCAGGGCGCCGGTCGGGTCGGCCAGAACGGCGAGGGTGCCGCCGAGCGATCGCGGTGCCTTGAGACCGTCGCCCGCCTGCAACGAAAGTGCCAGCGAGGTTTGCGGGGCTACGCATCCAAACAGAATGGACAACGCGACGATTAAGTGAAATCGAATGTGCACGAAGCGTCACACCATGGATTTTTTATGCTGGGAGAAGAACTTAACAAGACCGACGCAGGCGCTGGTCTCGTCGTCTACCTGGTCGATGACGACGCGGACCTGCGCGAAGAAATGGTGCTGGGTCTGTCGAGGCTCGGACTCGAAGCGCACGGGTTTGACAGCGCCGGCGCTCTCTATCGGGCCTATGCGGCCAAGCCGCCTGATGTGGTCATCCTGGACATCGGACTTGAGGGTGAAGACGGGCTGTCGGTCGCCGCTCACCTGCGCGCGTCCCGCTCGGTCGGCATCATCATGGCCACGGCGCGCGGGTCGATCGATGACAGGGTGCATGGTCTCAGCACCGGCGCCGATGCCTACCTGGTCAAACCAGTGGATATCCGGGAACTCGCCGCAACGGTCCGCGCGCTCAACCAGCGGCTGAGCAGGTCCGGTGCAGCGGCCGCGCCGGTGACGACGCGCTGGGCGCTGGAGGAGGGCGGCTGGGTGCTGACCGACGGGATGGGACATCGCCTCCGGCTGACCACTTCGGAACACCATTTCCTGACGCGACTGTTCAGCGAGCGCGGCAAGACCGTGGCGCGCCGTGCCATCGTCGAGGCGATGGGCGGAGATGTGTACGAGTTCAACTACGCGCACCTCGACACCATCGCCAGCCGGCTGCGCCGAAGGGCCGAAAAGTCCAACATGCTCATCCCCCTGCATGCCATTCGCGGCGAAGGCTTCGCCTTCACCGACTGATCCCCCGCCGTCCGCATCGAACGGCAATCCCCCAAGCTTCCTGAATGCGCTCCCAACCTGGGAGCGGGCCGCCCGCGCGCGCGGCAGCTCAGACGTGGCAGCTGCTCCTGGCTGCTGCCCGTTCTGCGTCCGCGACTGTACTTACGGTAATTTTGCAACACTGCACAGAGATTATCGACCATCGAATAGACAAAAACATCGTCATGATCACACAGGGTGAATGCAAGTGACAGGAAGTGAAAGGAAAGGTCAGAACCTGACGTTGTTGTGAATCTCTAGCGTCCCTACTGATCGTCGTCAGATGGGGGTTCACAACGAAACCGATCACCCAAAGGTCAGCCCGGGACACCGGGTGATGGCCATGACCGGAACGTCTAAGATTAGGGACACAAGCCTATGAGGCCAAAATCGCTCGTGTTGGGTCTGAATGCAGCCTTGCTGCTTTCTACCGCTGTTATTGCCGCGGATCCCGCCGCTCCGGCGCCGCTGGTGGTCGAAGTCGAGGAAGAGCAGCCGCTGTTCACGCTGTCGATCCATGGCGGCGTCACCGCGTTCGGCATCCCCGATACCGCCCCGATCGGCCTGACCAACGACGCCGACGCGGCGGCAAACGTTGACAAACTCGACGAGGTGAACCTGTTCGATGGCCTCGACAGCCCGCTTTATGGCGGCACGATCGGCATCGACATGAGTGCGCCCATCAACGGTGACGGCACCTCGATCAACGTCTCGGGCTTCGGCTCGTTCGCGACGCGTGAGGGGAGCCAGCACCGTACGCTTGGCGAAGAGCAGTACCTGAACGTGCATGGGCCGAGCCTGCCGGCGGGCACCATCGATATCGAGACGCTCGATTTCGACGTGGACCTCGAAGGCACGACGGACAGCGACGAGGGCTGGGGCTGGTCGGATGTCACCTCCGGCGCCCTGTCGCTGATCAACATCGACTCGATCGGCGGGCCGGTCTACGGCAATGTCGCCGATGGCACCGGGTTCATCTTCGCCGGGTCGCAGGGCGATCTTCCGAGCTATGCGTTCGGAGCCATCGCTACGACGGAAGGCGTGATCTTCCTCGGCGTCGGCGAGTTGGCGGGCACCGAGATCACTACCGACGTCACGCAGAACCTCGCCTATGCCGGCGGCGACATCACCCTGTCGCAGAGCACGACGCCCGACGGCGGCGGTGTGAGCTTCAGCGCCTATGGTGGCCCGAGCTTCCGCTACATGGGTACCGAAACCACCACCGATACCACCATCCAGCTGAACCAGGACTATTTCAACACTGCCACCTTCCAGTACCCGACCTTCAACATGAACACGGTCGAGAACATCGACACCTACTATGCGGGTGCGGTGTTCGGTGGAAATGTCGATCTCGACGTGTGGAGCGGTGCCAAGCTGTCGCTCGGCCTCGGCGCTGGCGTCTACTACGCCTCCTCGTCCTACGGGTCGGAAACGGAAGCCTCGCTCAATGGCGGGTTCGGCGGCGGCGGTGGCACCCCGAATACGAGTGTCGTGAGCAATTTCGACCTCGATCCGGTCGATGGCTTCGCCTACACGCTGAAGGGCAGCGGCGCTTTCTCGGCCGACATCAGCGACAACATGCAGATCAACTTCGGCCTCGGGGCCGAGTACATGTCCCGCGTCGCCACCAGCCGGTTCGTCGGTGAAGATGGGGCCGTCCTCACTTCCGACAGCGGCACCGACGTCGATGATGCCGACGCCGAGTACAACGGCGCCAATGCCACCGGCGGCACCGTGCTGTCCTTCGGCGAAGCCTGGTCGTTCAAGGCGACTGCCGGCCTGACCGGGCAGTTCTGAGGTCAGACCATCGGGATCGGAGAAGGGGGCGCGGATTCCGCGCCCCCTTCTTTGCGTCTGCGCCGACATATTGGACGATCGGGCTGCACCGCCGCGAGCGGCGGGTTCGATCCGGGATGCGCCCTGCCAAGAACGGAACACTTGGCAACCGGCGGATGCTCACGTGGAGGCATTCGCCCCTCCGCTCGAAAGTGTCATTGAGCGACAGGAGCTGACGTTGTCGCAAGTACTGCGATGACTTAGCGTCAGATTATGAACTGACGACTCTTGTAGCGACGGAATTGCTTTCGATCTGTTGAATCGAAGCTTGAGGGAACGACGTGTTGGGCATCACTATCAGAACAATATCTTGGTGGAACTGTGTAATACTGGTGGCCGTTGGGCTTGCAGCGTCTGGCGCGGCTGGCTATGCCGTCGCCCAGGGGATACCTGGCCCGCAAGGCGAGCAGGGCCCGCCGGGCCCACAAGGCCCACAAGGAGAACAGGGCCCGGCAGGGCCGAAGGGCGCGGCGGGGCAGACCGGACAACAGGGTCCTGCGGGGCGCGATGGATTACCGGGCTCTCCCGGAGCAACTGGCGCAACAGGCGCCGATGGCAGGGACGGGGCAGTTGGTCCCCAGGGTGCGCAAGGGCCCGCTGGAGCAAGTGCCAGTACAGCCAGCTTCTCGGCTCTCGCCGCGATGGGCGGTTTGCATTTCCGGCCCGGCGTGAAGGGCCAGTGGACCTGGGGCGCCGGCGTCGGGGGTGTGGTTTCCGAGGCTGACAGCGCTCACGGCGTGGCCCTCGGCCTCGGCTACGGGATCACCGACGAGCTTGGGGCCTACGGCAAGCTGGCTGGCGGCCTCGACGGCAACTCCGTGGGGTATTTTGTCGGCATGGAGGGAGTGCTTGGCGGCCCGTGAGCCGAGGACTTGCCGCCTCGGCCCCGTGACGATCAGTGGAAGCGTGGCAGCGCTTCCACCTGCGGGGTGGCATCGACGACCCCCCGGCGCCCGCCCTGGCAAGCGCAAGCGGCGATCGGCGCGATCGGAACAGGGCTGAGCACCTTCAGTTTGCGGCGGATTCCACCCACACCCGCCGCGAAAAGGCCAGCGAGAGGAGCGTCCACACGCCTCTCGCTGGCAGTTTCACACCGTGGATGCGGAGCGACTGGCCGTGACTTCGTCTCGCCCGGTTTTGACAGGCGGCGATGGATGCGGCGAGACGATATGCTGATCGAGATTGTGCACAAGCTCCTGTTCTGGGTCCTCATGGCAGGGGCAGTCGCGGCTGCCATCGGCCTGGTCATGGGCTTCCAATAGGGCCGCGACGGTACTTGCCGTAGCGGAGCGTTGACGTGGTCGGGCGGGGGGCGCCTCGTGGCCCGTCGCGGGGATACGCCGGGGACCACTTGTTCCGCCATGCCATGACGAGGGGGGATCGACTGTTGACCGATGTCTTCGAGCTATCCGGGCATCGCCGGGATCGGCTCATCTATCTCGTACATCCTGATTTCGCGGTGGCAACCGAGATTTGCCGCGACCTGATCTTCTGGGGTTTTCAGGTTTCCATGCTGCCGGATTTGGCCGTCGTCACGCGCCTCATCGCCATCCGCCGGCCCGACTTGGTGGTGGCGCCGCTCGCCGCCACCAGCAACGAACTGCTGGACATGATCCGCTTGTCGCATCTCGGGGTCAGGGTGTTTCTGCTGGCCCCCGACCGATTGCGCGCGCAATCGGTCGTTGCCGCGTTTCGTCGCGGGGCGAGCGAGGTGTTCTCTCCGCCCTACTCGGCGGCGGCAATTGCAGCGGCAACCGTCGCCGCGTTGGGCACCGCGACTGAACGCGTCTCGGTCGACCACGGCCAATCCCCGTTGGTGCCTGCGCCAGGCTTGGCAGGGCTCACCTTTCGCGAGCACCAGGTGCTGCAACTGGTCGTCGCGGGACGCTCGAACAAGCAGATCGCGGCTGAGTTCGGGCTGTCGCCCCGCACCGTCGAGGTCCACCGACGGCACGTCCGGGTAAAGCTCGGCGCCCGCAATACCGCCGAGCTCGTGCGGCTCACGCTCGAGCGCTAGCGAACCCCTGTCGATCGATCCTGTCCAATGGCGCCCACTGTAAGCCGGCTGTCAGCTGGCCGATGCTATTGCAGGTCGCGGGAATGCATGGGGCGGCGGACCACAGGATCCAACGCCGCCGGCAGGTTTTTGGGGGCACTGATGCCTATGGATGGTCGCGGGCAGCTCGGGGCGCCGGGTTCGCTGGTCTACCTTGTCGACGACGATGTCGACTTCCGCGAAGAAATGGTGTTCGGCCTGTCGAGCCTGGGGCTGGAGACGCAAGGCTTTCACAGCGCCGGGGCGCTGTACCGGGCGTTTGCCGCGAAGCCCCCCGACATTGTCGTCCTCGACATTGGGCTCGACGATGAGGATGGGCTGTCGGTCGCCAGCCATCTCAGAGCTTCGCCGTCCCTCGGGATCATCATGGCCACCGGCCGGGGAGCCGTAGAGGACCGGGTCAGGGGGCTGGACACCGGCGCCGACGCTTATCTGGTGAAGCCAGTCGACGTCCGTGAACTGGCGGCAACCGTGATGGCGCTGAAGCAGCGCCTCGACGGTCACCACACTCCGGCATCGGGCGAAGATCATCCGCATTGGACGCTCGAGCAGGGTGGGTGGGTGCTGTGCGACGGCAGGGGGCATCGCCTGCGGCTGACCACCTCCGAGCAACGTCTGCTGGGATGCCTGTTCAGTGCGCGTGGCGAGATCGTCGAGCGGCGCGCCATCATCGAGGCGATGGGCGGGGACATCTACGACTTCGACTACGCGCACCTCGACACCATCGTCAGCCGGTTGCGCCGGCGCGCGCAAAAGCACGACATGGTGCTCCCACTGCAGGCGGTCCGCGGCCTGGGCTTCGCCTTTACCGAGTAGATCGCAATATCTCCCGCGGCCCTCTTGAGCGTCCCGGGATGTCAGTGGGTGACAGCAGATGAATGTAGGTGAAGTTGTTGCAGTCGGCCGGCCCGCGTAACTCTGACGGCAATCTGCGGCGGAACGGAGCGGTCAGCGGTCTTCCGGCGGCCCCTCGCATCGGTACTGGACGAAGCACCCGATGGTGGCCGCGACAAGCACTCCATCTGCGGCCGGGCCCTGGCCAGCAGCTACAGCCTGGGCAATGCAGGTTTGCACGCCGCGCCCTGCCGGCGATGCCGCGCATGACCGCCCCACCGATCGTACTCCGTTCATCGAAAGGCCTTTGAGGGAGATGAGGGAAAGAGAAAAGGGAAACTTCGCACAAGGCCCGGCGATGATCCTCCTGGTCGCGCTGCTGTCGATCGGCCTCTTTGTGTTCGCTCTGACCGTGCTGGTCGGCCTGTATCTGCCGCTCGAGTCGCCTTGAGCCGAAGGTCGGTGTCGCAACTGCATCGGGTTTTGCGGCAGCTCCCCCCGGGTTGCCGCAGCAAAGCCAGCGAGAGGAGCAGCCACGCGCCTCTCGCTGGCGGCTTGCTTCAGGCGGAGCGATTCCGCGATGCCTTCATCAGCATCACCGCCCAGCCTATTTGGCCAGCACCTGCCGGACGTCTTCGTTGGCGTTGTTGAGCAGCACCTGCACCGCCCGCAGCGCTTCGGCGGGCCGATGCCGGGCGATCGCCTCGAACACGTCGACATGCTCCTTGAGGCAGTGCTGGAAGTGCACGTTGGAGCTCGAGACGGAAAAGCTCATCTTGAAATATTCGCGGAACAGGCTCGCCAGCGAGGCCATGAAGACGTTGTTCGAGCCGATATAGATGGCGGTGTGGAACTCGACGTCGGCGCCCACCCAGGACTGAAAATCGATGCCGGGCTGGCACATGATGTCGAGTGCCGACTTCATCATCGCGATCTGCTCGGGCGTCGCGGTGCGCGCCGCTTCGGCCGCCGCGGCCGGCTCTATGGCGTTGCGGAACGAGAACAGGTGCTGGATCATGCTCTCGGAATTGCCGCTGGCCCGGACCCAGGAAAACACCACCGGATCGAGGAAATTCCACTCATGCGCCGGCGGCACCCAGGTGCCGATGCCCGAGCTGGTGCGCAGCAGGCCCTTCGAGGTCAACTGCTTGACCGCCTCGCGCACCACGGTGCGGCTGACGCTGAAGCGGGCCCCCAGTTCGGCCTCGGTCGGCAGCAGGCCACCGACCGGCAGCAGGCCGGAAATGATCTCCTCGCCGAGCACGTTCACCACCAGCGTGTGCAGGTTCGAACGTTTTTCGGCAACTCGGGCCGACGGCAGCTTGTGATCCAAAAGCTGAAGCTCCGGGGTTGTGTAAGTCGCCTGTCCGGCCCCGCGCGGCGCCGGCTAGTTCGCCGACAGCATCCTTGCGGTGTCTTCCGCCAGGGCCTGCGCAAGGATAGTGTGACAGACGCGCATTGTCTTGATCGTATCACGGAACGGGGACGAGCAGACGTCCACGCCGGTTTTGAGCGATTCTATAAACTCGCGGTTCTTGTTGCGGAACCCGCCAAAGACGAAATTCTGCTCACTGCCGGCGATATCGGCGGTGCGGAACACCTGTCCGGCATAGTCGCCGTCGAGGTAGAGCCGAGCCTCGGCTTCGAGCTCGACATCGGCATAACCGCCCGGGGCATGCATCTGGGTGCGGAACACCCGCCGTCCCGAGGCCCAGCTGCAGACCACGAAGCAGGTCGAGCCATTGTCGAAATGCAGCGTCGCGCCGATCCAGTTGATATCGGGCACGCCGATCCGCTTGCAGTGGCTCTCCACCTTCACCACCTCGCCGCCGCAGATCCAGCGCGCCGTATCCACGGCGTGCGTGCCGTCATCGAGCATGCGATCGCGGGCGATCTGCATGGGCACGATGTCCTTTTTGAAGAACTCGACGGTGCCGTGGGTGATCGGCCCCTTCTCGAGCAGGCGGCGGCGCATCTCCTGCATGATCGGCGCGGTACGCCGCTGGTGGCTGACCTGGGTGATGAGGCCCTTGCTCTCGGCCAGGTGGGTCAGCACCTCGGCCTGGTGCATGGTCAGGCCCATCGGCTTTTCGATGTAGAGGTTGAAGCCGTTGGCGAGGCACCAGTGCCAGATCGAATACATGATCTCGGGCTGCCCGATGACGTAGACCCCATCGGGCTGCAGCCGGGTCAGGATGTCCTGGTAGTCGTTGTCGAGCCCGACGAGGAAGCGCGCTTCAGGCGCAATGCCGAACTTGTCGCAGGTGCTCTCGAGCCGATCGCGGCGGGTCTCGATCACGCCGACGATCTCGACATCGTCGAACGAGGCGAGGGAAGGGTAGTGGACATTGTTGGCCATGCCGCCTGCGCCGATGATGCAGATACGGACTTTGCGGTTCTCGATCATTTCGGTACTCCCCACTCAGCTCAGGCCAACAGGCTCTTCAGGTAGGCGATGTCCTGCCGGAGGTAAGGCAGCACGTCGTCTCCCATGCGCTGCGGCGCTCCGGCCGGGTCGGAATATTCCGCCGGCAGGCAGAAGGTGCCGGTAAAGCCGCGGGCGGCGACCGTTTCCACCAGCTCGCGCCAGGAATAGGCGGCATGGCCGGCGGTGGTCCAATGGGTCCGGTACTCCGCCTCGGTTTCCTCGGGGCCGTTGACGCGTTCGCGGAAGGCGCCCTTGAAGTTCAGCAGGCCGCGCATGCGCGGCCACAGCAGGTCGACCGCCAGCTCGGTCGGCTCGCCCGCGATGGCCGAGTGCGCCATGTCGAGAATGGCGCAGACATGCTTCGGATCGTAGTTTTCCATCAAGTGGTAGAGGCCGATGGCGCTGCCGACGCAGTTGCCGGAATGGTTCTGGATGCCGATGCTCACCCCGGTGCGATCGAGCAGCGGGATCAGGCTGTCCCAGACGGCGCGGTGCTGGGCGATGGTCTCGGCATAACCGGCCTTGGCGAGATCGATGCCGACCATCGAGCGGACGATCGGGATGCCGGCATCGCCGCAGGCCTCGATGATGGCGGGTTCGAGCGGCGCGGCGGCACTGCGCACCGACAGGCCGCGCGATTCGAGCACCCGCATGGCGTTGGGCAGGGTCGTCTTCACCGTGTCGGGCTGCACCTGGTAGCCGGGGCGGATCGGCAGCTCGATGCCGTCGAGGCCGAGGCCGGCGACGAGGTCGGCCAGCTCCTCGATCGGGGTCGCCCACGGCTTGGTAAAGACGGTCAATGCAATGTCAGGCACGTCGCGCTCCTCGAACGATTTCGCCCTTTTTCGCGGGGCAGTTGATTGTTGAACTGGCTAAACCATGCGCATCGACATGCCGCCATCGAGGACGACCGTCTCGCCGGTAATGAACTCATTGCTGATCAGCTGCACGATCATCGCTGCCACCTGTTCGGGCGTGCCTTCACGCCCCAGCGGGATGCGGTTCTTGAGATTGTTGAGCCGTGCTTCCTCGGTCATGGCGGCCTGGAACGGGGTGCGGATGATGCCCGGCGCCACGCAGTTGACGCGGATGCCCTCGGCGGCGTGATCGCGCGCCAGCGCCCGCGCCATCTGGATCAGCGCGGCCTTGACCGTCTGGTACGCGATGGTGCCCGGGCAGCCGCGCAGCGCCGCGGCCGACGACAGCAGCACCATTGCGCCTCGCGACGCAGCCAGCGCCGGATGGGCGGCGCGAAACAGGTGGAAGGCCGAGTTGACGTGCACGTCAAAGGCGTCGAGCCAACTGTCATAGCTGAGGCTCAGCGCGGTGCCGGGGGCAGGGCCGCCGGCCGAATGTACCACGGCATCGAGGCGTGCAAAGCTGTCGGTGGCCTTCTCGACCAGGCGCTCCGCCGTCGCGGGGTCGCGCACGTCGCCGGCGACGAACACGCAGTCCGCGCCGTTCGCCTGCGCAATGGCGCGCAGTTCCGCGAGGCTCGCGGGGTGTTCGGAGCGGGCGCCGATGACGAGGTTGACGCCCTCGGCGGCCATGCTTTTTGCCGTCGCCAGCCCGATCCCGGACGTGCCGCCCGTGATGAGCGCGACTGTACCCCTTAGTTCCATGCCGGTCCTTCACCGTCGCCGAACCGCGACGCCCCCCTGGTGCATTGCTGGTCTCCGAGGCGACTCTTGCGGCCGCTCGTGCCTCGCTGTGATCAACCGAAAGCCGATTGACAGCGCCAAACAGTCGGCGCTACCAATATCAAAGTCAAGGTCATACGTATGATTTTTACGAGGGGGATTTCGGTGGGGTGTGGCTATTGTGCGCCGGGCAGTGAAACCGTGCTGTGGCGGGACGACAAGTGCCGGGTGATCCTGGCCGATGAGCCAGGCTTCGACGGCTGGTGCCGCGTCATCTGGAACGAGCATGTACGCGAACTGAGCGACCTCGATGCTGCCGAGCGTGGCCATCTGATGGAAATCGTCGCGAGGCTGGAGCGCACGCTGATCGGCGCGCTGCAGCCGGTGAAGATGAACCTCGCCGCTTTGGGGACGGCGGCGCCGCATCTGCATTTCCACGTCATCCCCCGCTTCGAAACCGACGCGAACTTTCCCGATCCGGTGTGGACCGAACGCCGGCACAGAAATTCGCGTCTCGACCGCAATGCCCTGGCCGACCGGCTGCGCGACGCGCTTCAGGCACTGCCGGTCGCCTAGAGCGCCTGCAGGGAACCTCAGAGAGTTCCACCAGGGCGCCACCAGATCAGGTCATCTCGCCAGCGCGAGCTGACCCAGGTCTTTGATTCGACGTGCGTTCCAGCCGGCTGGCCGGCGACTCCAGCGAACCGCGCGGCGGCAGACCGGCTCGCCACACCGACACTCGTATCGCAAACCCGTGAGACTAAAAATCATACGTATGATTTTATTGACAGAGGCAATTGTCTGTGTCTGGCTAAAGGGGCCGGCGCTGAGGGGGAGGTAGGGCCCCGAGGCGCGAGGCAGGAAATGATCAGAGGGGAGTATCATGCTCAATAGCACCAAGTTGTCCGCGCCCGGCCGCCTGTCGCGGCGCGATCTGCTGCGCAATACCGCGCTGGTGACCGGTGGCGTCGCGCTGTCGGGTCTGGGGTTCGGAGCCAGGGCGCAGGAGCCGGTCAAGCTCCGGCTGCAGAACTGGTTCAGCGATGGCGATATCGGCGACTGGCAGGTCGGGCTCGACATCGTCAAGGCGCAGTACCCGCACATCGACGTGGCGCTCGAGTTCGTGCCGTATGACGACACCGTGACCCGCACGCTGGTCGGTGCCAGCGCCGGCGATCTGCCCGACATCATCATGTGTAGCACCGACCATACGCCCACGCTGGTGACCAGCGGCATGCTGATGGACGTGACGCCGAACGTCACAGCCGATGGCGACGTCGATACCGCCGACATCGCGCCCGGCATCGCGCAGGGCTTCCACATGTTCGACCGCTGGTGGGGCTTTCCCTACGACATGTCGACCTTCGGCATCTACTACAACAAGGACATGTTCGATGCGGCGGGGGTGGCCTATCCGCCGGCGCATGGCGAGACGCCATGGAGCTGGGAGCAGTTCATCGAAGCGGCGATCAAGCTGACCAAGCCCAATGGGGAGCAGTGGGGCGTGACCTGGGATACCCCGATCACCCACAACTACCTGGCCTCGAATTTCATCTACAGCGCCGGTGGCCGCAACTTCTCCGACGACCTGAGGAAATGCGCCATCGGCACGCCTGAGGCGGCGGCCGGCGTGCAGTTCATGATCGACCTGATCCACAAGCACAAGGCGGCGCCGCCACCGGCCGAGCTCGCCGGCGGTGGGGTGAACTATTTCGAGTCGGGCCTGTCGGCGATGCGGCTCGACGGCCAGTGGGCGCTGGGCCAGATCTCACGCAACGTCGATTTCAAGTTCGACATCAGCTACCTGCCGGTGGGCAAGAAGCAGATCCTCGCGACCGGCGGCTCGGGCTTTGCCATCAGCCAGACGACCAAGCACCCGGAAGCGGCGTGGCAGTTCCTCAAGACCTTCACCAGTAGCGATACGCTGGCCAAGATGATCGGCGGCACCGGCCGCGGTATTCCGGCACGCCTCAGCGCCAAGCAGTCCTACATCGACTCCGCCGTCACCCCGAACGCGGCGATCTTCCCCGACCAGCTGGAGCTGGCCATCAACGATCGCCTGGTGCTCGGCTTCCCGGTGTTCCTCGATGCCTACCAGCGGGCGCTGGAGCCGATCTTCAACAGCGGTGAGGGCGATGTGCTGGCGGCGCTGCAGTCCGTGGCGGCGACGGCCGATGCCGAACTCGAGAAGCGCTGGGCGAACGTCGCAATCGACGTCTGATCCGGCCTTTGACACACTTGCTCCCGGTGCACGCGTGCACCGGGACGCCTCTTGGGGATGGCGGCATGGACGACAGCTTTGGCAAGGTGAAGCGGCGCGAGCGCCCGGCCATCTGGGCAACGATATTGCTCTGGGGATCGGCCGCAGTGGTGGCGTTCCCGTTCCTGTGGATGCTGCGATCGGCCTTCATGCCGACCAAGTTCATCATGCGGTTTCCGCCGCTGTGGCTGCCGCCCGAGATCACTTTCGACAACTTCAGCAAGCTGCTGACCCGGCAACCGTTCCTCACCTACATCCTCAACAGCCTCACCGTCGCCACCATCGTGACGGTAGGGCAGGTGGTGATCGCGGCGCTGAGTGCCTACGCCTTTGCCCGGCTGCGGTTCCCCGGCCGCGACAAGCTGTTCCTGCTCTATCTCGCCACCATGGTCATTCCGGTGCAGGTGACGCTGATCCCGCAATATGTGCTGGTGAGCCAGCTCGGCTGGATCGACAGCTACGCCGCGCTGACGGTGCCGCTGCTGTCGAGCGCCTTCCTTACCTTCCTGCTGCGCCAGTATTTCCTGTCGATCCCGGGGGAACTGGAGGATGCCGCCCGCATCGATGGCGCCGGCTATTTCCGGATCTTTGCCACCATCATCGTGCCGCTCTCCGGCCCGGCGCTGGCGACCAGCGCGCTGCTGGCCTTCATCGGCAACTGGACCAATTACCTGTGGCCGCTGATCGTCACCCGCTCGCGCGAGATGCGCACGGTGCCGGTCGGGCTCGCCTCGTTCCAGGACGAGATGGCAGGGCGCACCGACTATGGGCAGATGATGGCCGGCGCGGTGCTCTCGATCCTGCCGATGTTCATCCTGTTTCTCCTGCTGCAGCGTTTCATCGTGCGCAGCGTCGCCACGTCCGGCCTGAAGGGTTAGCCGATGACCGCCATTCCAGCCACAGCGGAGCCGCTGACGAAGCCGAGGAGGCGGATGCGCCTCAGCATGCGTCGGCACGAGAGCCTTGCGGCGCTCGGGTTCCTGGCGCCCGGGCTGATCATGTTCCTCGGCTTCACGCTGGGGCCGGCGATCTTCTCGTTCGCAGTCGGCTTCACCAGCTGGAACGGGCTGACCAGCCCGATCTGGATCGGCCTCGACAACTACATCCGGCTCGCGCAGGATCCGCTGTTCCTGAAATCCATCGTCAACACGGCCTGGTTCACGCTGCTGTTCGTGGTGATGGCCATTGCCTCGTCGACGCTCGTCGCGCTGCTGCTCAACAGCCGGGCCCGCGGCATCGGTCTCGCGCGCTTCCTGTGGCTGCTGCCCTTCGTCACCGACATGATCTCGGTGTCGATGGTGTGGACCTGGCTCTACCATTTCCGCTTCGGCGTGGTGAACCAGCTGCTCAGCTTCGTCGGCATCCCGGCGCAGTCCTGGCTCGGCAGCCCGGAGCTGGCGATGTTCTCGTTGGTGGTGCTCTCGGTCTGGCGCTGGACCGGCTATTACGCGCTGATCCTGTTATCGGGCCTGCAGAGCGTGCCGCCCGATCTCTACGAGGCGGCCCGGATCGACGGCGCCTCGCGCTGGCATCGCTTCATCCATGTGACGCTGCCCATGCTGTCGCCCACCATCTTCTTCGTCGCCATGATGGCGATGATGTCGAGCTTCCAGGTGTTTGAGCAGATGTGGGTAATGACGCAGGGCGGCCCCAACGACGCGACGATCAGCGTCGCGATGTTCCTCTACATCCAGGGCTTCCAGTTCCTGAACATGGGATACGCGTCGGCAGTCGCCTGGGTGCTGTTCTTCATCATCTTCGTTTTGACGGTCATCAATTGGAACGCCCGGCGCCGCTGGGTCTTCGAAGGGTAAAGAGGGGTACAACATGACTGAGTATCAAGCCGGACGGCAGGTCCGTGTCACGTCCATCAGCTTCGGCGTGCGACCGCTCGAAGCCATCGTCGATATCGTCGAGGCGGAGGCCGCCCGCGGCACCGACCTGATCGCCCTGCCGGAAACCTGGGCCGGCCAGCTGCAGAACCGGCCCGAGACGCTGGATGGTCCGATCATCACGGCAATCTCGGACATTGCCCGGCGCCACAACACCTGGATCGTCTGCCCGATCGACCGGCTGGACGGCAACCGGCGCGTCAACTCGGCAGTGCTGATCGGGCGCGACGGCAAGGTCGCCGGCACTTACGACAAGGTCTATCCGTACTGGAGCGAGTTCGATCTGGCGCAGATCGTCGAGGTCGGCAGCGCCACGCCGGTGTTCGACACCGATTTCGGCAAGCTCGGCATGGCGATCTGCTTTGATGCGAACTTTCCCGAAGTCTGGAAGGGGCTCGCCGATAACGGCGCCGAGCTGGTGGTATGGCCCAGCGCCTACTCGGCCGCCACGACGCTGCAGGCCCACGCGCTGGTGAACCACTTCGCCATCCTCACCTCGACGCACACCACCGATTGCATCGTCTACGACATCGATGGCAGCGAGATGCTGTACGAAAAGAGCGATGACGTGAACATCAGCCGCTTCACGCTGGACCTCGATCGCGGCATCTACCACGAGAACTTCAACCTCGACCTCTTGGCGAAGCTCCTGGCCGAGCATCCCGACGATGTCGAAGTGGAAAAGCACCACCTGCGCGAGCAGTGGATCATCCTCAAATCCAAACGCGCTGGGGTCAGCGCCCGCGCCCTGGCCCGGCAATACGGCATGGAAGAGTTGCGCGACTACATCAACCGCAGCCGTCGCGACATCGACAAGATGCGCGCCGACCAGGCGATGGTGGCGTAAGGCATTTCACCGGAGTAGCGGGCTCTGTCGCCGGTGCCCTCTCACCCGCGATGTCATCTCGGCGGCGTCGCAGCATCATCGCGGCTTACCCCTCATCCGGCGCTACGCGCCACCTCCGGGCGAGGGCTACGCCCTCGTCCCGTGGCCCGACGGGGAAAATCATCCTGAGAGGCTGGTGATGGGCACCGTTCCTCTCCCCGTTGGGGAGAGGGTGGATCGGCCGAAGGCCGAGACGGGTGAGGGGTGGCAACCACCTGGATGGATCGCGTCCACCAGCCCTCGCTCGGGTGCCTCGGGGTTCGACAAGGCGTGAGCTCGCTGCTAGACCGCGCGGTGAACCGAGAGAGCCAATGACACTGCTGGGCGATCTGACCCTGGGCGAAATTGCGTCGCGCATCGGCGCGATGCTGGTGTTCGCCTTTCTGCAGGGTCTGCTGCTGGCTGGCCTCGCACGGGCGCTGGGGGATCGGCGGCCGGAGCTCGAGGGCCGGCTCACGCCCAACCCGTTTGCACAGCTCTCGGTATGGGGCGCGGCGGTCGGCGTGCTGTTCACCATGGGATGGGTGCGCCCGCTGCACTACGACGCCAACAGCAATCGGCTGGGCGGCTGGGGGCTGCTGCTGGTGATCGTCGCGGGCCTTGCCGCGATGGCGCTGCTGGTGCCGGCCACTGACCTCTTGCGGCCGCTGGCGCTGCTGCTGCCGCGCAGCGGCGGCTACGCCGTGCTCTATTGGCTCAACCAGTTCCAGCTGCTCGCCGCGGGCTCGGTCGCCCTCAATCTGCTGCCGATCCCCGGCCTCGTCGCCGGCGCCATCTGGCAGGCGGTGTGGCGCGAGCAGGGCAGGCGGCTCGGCCGAAACGAAACCCTGGGTCTCGCGCTGGTCAGCGCGGCGGTGGTTGCCGGGCTGATCCCGGCGCTCGGGAGCGTGGTGCTGCCCTATCTGTCGCTGGTGGGGCGTTAGATGATTTCTCACCGTGTAGAGGGAACGATGGCTCAGCCCCCAGCTCTCCCGTCATAGCCGAACTGCTTGAGCAGGCCATCGATGGTGCCGTCGGCCACCAAGGCGTCGATCGCCTGGTCGATCTGGCTGCGCAGGAAGCTGTTGCGCGAAGAGATCAGCGCGCCGACATGGGTCTCCGATGCCGGGATCGGATCGTTGGCGATGACGCGCAGTTCGGCCGCCTCGGGCCGTTCCTGCTTGAGGCGGGCCAGCACCGGCTGCCACAGGATCATCCCGGCAATGGTGCCGTCGAGCACCCGCGTCGCCATCAGGTTGGGATCGGCATAGGGCAGCCGCACCCAGCGCTCCGGCTTGCTGCGCTGCTGCGCCCAGGTGATGTAGTTCATCTCGCCCATCGAGGCGATTGCGGTGCCCAGCCGCTGGTCCTTGGGGATATCGCCGAGGCGCGTCCAATCCGGGTTCTTTACCGCGAGGACGAACGGGATGGTGGCGTAGGGGCGGGTGATCGAGAAGCTCTCGGAGACCGGCGTATTGGGCGATACCGAAACGCCCATGAACACGTCGCAGTCATTATTCATGGCGAGGTTGAGTTCGTCCATGAAGCCATCGCCGGTGAGCGGAAAGCCGCCAAAACCTTCCATCACCTTGACCTCGAGGAACAGCGCGTCGCCCAAAGCCTTGGCCACCGCCTCGTCGAATTGCCGGCCGAGGCTGGTGCGGTCGAAACAGACCTGGATGGTATCGCCGGCCTGCCGGCGGGTATTGTTGAACTCCTCAGGCGGCACGCCCGAGGTCTGGGCGAGGGCGGCGCCGGTCGAAAGCAGCAGCAGCGCCGGGGCGAGCAATTTCAGCAGCATGATGGTCTCCTAGGTCGTTTCATTTTGGACCGCACCAGAGAGGTTGTGCTCGCCCTTCGACCCATCCACCATCGAGGGTGGGGCGATGGCAGTGCTTCAACCGCTCCGGGATCCAAAAAAGAAAGGGGCCGGCGGCCCCTTTCCCAGTCGTTCCGATCAGCTCACTCAGCTGGCAGCTTTGGGCAGCTTGAAGACGAAGATCGAGTTGCCCGAACCGGTCGGCAGCGGGATCTCCGGGAAGGCCGAGGAGATCGAGCTGGCGGCATTCGAGTAGCCGGTCGGCACCACGAGGTACTGCTCGCCATCGATCTCATAGGTCGACGGATAGCCACCGATCGGGGCGTTCAGGCGCTGCGACCAGACGACTTTGCCGGTCTCCTGATCCCAGGCGTTGATGCTGCGCGCGGCGTCGCCGCCGAACACCAGGCCACCGGCAGTGGCCAGCACCGACGAGGTCATCGACGGACGGCTGCGATACTGCCACTTGTGGTCGCCCTGGGTGGTGTTGATGCTGACCGCATCGAGCAGACCGGCATCGGTGATGCCTTCAGGCAGGACGCGCGGACCGAACTTCACGGCGCCCACGGCGTTGCCGGCGGTGAACTCGACCTGGGTCGGGGCCACGGTGTTGCAGGCTTCGGTCAGCGGCACATAGTAGGCCTGGGTGAGCGGGCTGTAGGAGCCGGTCATCCAGAGCTTGCCACCCGAAACCGAGGCGCAGACGAGGTGTTCTTCGCCCACGGCCTGCGAGATCAGGTCGGTGTTGATCTGCACGGTGCCGTCGGCATCGACGCCGGTCACCACGTTCTGCTTCACCGTATCCTTGTGCCACAGGTACTTGCCGGTATCGCGATCGAGAGCGAAGACGATGCCGTTCTTGCCGGCGGCGGTGATCAGCAGGTGCTGCGTCTTGCCGTCGACTTCCTGGTCGACCAGGATGCGCTCGAACGGGCTGTCGAGATCCCAGTTATCGCGCGGCAGGTGCTGATAGTACCACTTGAGCTTGCCGGTCTCGACGTCGAGGGCGAGCGTCGAGTTGGTGTAGAGCACGCTGCCATCGCCCGAACCGCGGATCAGCTCGGAATAGGGGCCGGGCATGCCGATGCCCCAGAAGGTGGTCTTGGTGGCCGGATCGTAGGCGCCGGTGGTCCAGGGCGTACCGCCCCAGCGGTTTTCCGGCGGCACATCGCCCCAGCTTTCGCCCTGCTTCGGGTTATCGGGGTCGTCGATGGTGTTGAAGCGCCACAGCTCATCACCGGTGTTGACGTCGTGCGCCATGATGAAGCAGCCACCGGCGGTGCCGGCGATCGAGCAGCCGGAAATGGCGGAGATGATCTTGCCGTCGGCGATCAGCGGGCCAACGGTGTAGCTGTAGCCCTTCTGCGTATCGAGGACCTGCTTCTCCCACACCGGCTTGCCGTCCTTGGCATTGAGCACGACGATGCGCGCATCGACGGTGGTGAGGATGACCTTGTCCTCATAGAGCGCGATCGAGTTCTTCTGCCGGCGCGCCTGGTTGATCTGGTAGCTCCAGGAGGCAGGCAGCTCGGTCAGCGTCGGGCGATACTGCCAGATCAGGTCGCCGGTCTTGGCGTTGAGCGCCTCGACGATGTTGTTGTTGGTCTGCAGGAACATCACGCCGTCATGCACGAGCGGCGCGGTTTCCTGGATACCGGCTTCGGCCATCGGCCAGGCCCAGGCGAGCTGCAGCTTGCCCACGGTATCCTTGTTGATCAGGTCGAGCTGGCTGTAGCCCTGGTTGTTGTAGTTCCCGCGGAACATCAACCACTCTTCCTTGGGCGGGTTGGCCAGCATGTCGTCGGTGACCGGAACGTAGTTCTTGGTCGCCTCGGGCACGGGCGTCGCAGCCGCATCGGCGGCCGGTGCCGCCGCGGCGGGCGCCGCCGCGTTCTGTGCCAGAGCGGGGCCGGCAAACAATGCCAATGCGGTCGTGGCGACCAACACGGACTTCAAAAGTTCGATTTTCATCGAGACCTCCTAAAAGCGGCACACATCAGGAGTGCGCCAGATAACTCAGTTGGCAGCAGGCGCGGCGGCGGTGGGGAGCGTCCTGCCCCAGGTGAACGCCTGCGGAACTGCGGGAGTGGTTGCTGCGGGGGTGGCCGCTGCACCGGGGGCCGGGCCACCGGGCAACTGCTTGCCCCAGGTGAAGGCCTGCGGTACGGCGGTCGCTGCGGCAGCCGTGGTGGTGTCGGGCGTCGCGGCTGCGGCGGGCGCCGCTGCGGCAGCGCCGGCCTGGGTCTCGGCCGGCAGCGAGATGGCGGCGAGCTTGTCGGCGTCGGTCGTCAGCGGCTCGTCCCCCGGCTGCGCGCCGTTGAACTTCATGATGTAGGCGATGATGTTCAGATAGGTTTCGTCGCCGAGCTGGCCCGGGGCCGAGGGCGGCATGGCGACGTGGATGAAGTCGTACAAGCCGCCGGCCGTAGCCCAGTTCTGCATCACGTCCGAGCCGGCGAGGCCGGGGGCATCGGGGCCCTCGAGCTGCTTGCCATGGCACTGGGCGCAGTTGGAGTTGTAGGCGGTCTCACCGGCGGTGGCCTGTTCGGCGGTGAACCCTCCGGCGAAAGCCGGTCCGGCGGCGACAGCGGCGGCCAAAGCCGTAACGACTGCCAATGGTGTGATTCTTAAGGACAATTCAGTCTCCCGAGATTTGGGGCAAGCGCGTCCCAGAGAGCCGACTCCTGCCGACGCGCGAGGTCTCAGCCTCTGACATGTCAGTGGGTCGTACTCAACCTCACTTGAAGCGAAATTGGTTCGCAGCGCACTGCCAAACTCAAAATAGTTCTACACAAAATAGTTAGGGAACCAACTCTTGCCCGAATCGTTCTCAGCCTTTTGTGCCATAGCGATCCTCGATAGCGGCAAGCTCGCCCGCGCGCGTCAGCGCCTCGATCGCACCCACCATCGCGCGCTTCAGCGTCAGGTCGCCCTTCCACAGGCCGAACGCCATCCGGGATTGCGGGAACTCTGCAGCGGGCAGGGGGAACACGCTGATGTCGGCGGGCAGCGCGAGGCCGGCAATGGCGGAACGTTCGGTGACGCCGAGGCTGGTCGCGCCGCTCGCCAGAGCCTCGACGAATTGCGGGGCCGAACGCGCCGGCACGATGCGCCAGCCGTTGCGGCGCAGCCAGCCCGAGAGCTGCAGCCGATCGAGCCCGCTGGTGCCGGCCAGCACCGCCACCCTTTCGCCCGGCGCCGGCAGCTCGGCGCTTTTCCCGACGCCGACCCAGCCGGTTTCCACCGGGGTCGGGATGGTCTCGAGGAAGCTGCGGGTCTGCGAGGTATCGGCGACGCCGCCGGCGATGACGTCGCATTGCCCGCGGGTGAGGGCCCAGTTGCGCGGGTTGAAGTCCTTGCCGATCGAGCTCAGCGTATTGACCTGCAGGCGGAGGCCGATCTGCCTGGCCACTGCGTCGGCCAGTTCGATATCGAAGCCGGGCTTTGCCGGATCGGCGGTGACCAGCGGCGGATAGGCCGGCGGCACGCAGAGCTTCAGCACCCCGGTTTTCTGCCGGTCCGCCAGCGAGGTGTCGGGCGGCAGGAAGCTGACGGCAAACAGCAGGGCGACGACGATGGCGAGGTTGCCCGCCGAACGCAGCCAGCGATTTGGCGGGTGCCCTGACCGGAAGACGCTGGTCATTGCCGCGAGAAATCGATGATGGCGAGCGTGAAGAAGATCACCGCCATGCCGACAATGACCATGACGCCCCAGGAGGGGGTGAACTGGTTGAAGTTGATCAGCACACCGCGCAGCGCATCGACGGCATAGGTGATCGGGTTGATCTGCACCAGAAACACCAGCCACTCGGGATAGGTTACCGCCTGCTGCGCGCGGGTCAGCGCCGGATCAAGCGGGAACACCGAGGACGAGGTGAAGTAGAGCGGCAGGATCACGGTGTTGGAGAACACGCCGAAGCCCTCGAAGCTGCGCACCCGGGCGGCGAGCAGCACGCCGAAGCTGGTCAGCCCGAAGGCGAGGAGGAACATCAGCCCAACCGCCACCGCCATCTGCTCTAGGCTCATGGTCACGTCGGCGAAGCGGGCGAGGATCAGCACCAGCGCGCCGTGGAGGGTGGCAACCGTGGCGCCGCCCAGGACCTTGCCCAACAGGATCAGCCAGCGCGGCATCGGCGACACCAGCACTTCGCGCAGAAAGCCGAACTCGCGATCCCAGATCACCGACACCGCGAACTGGATCGAGGTGTACATGATGTTGAGGACGATCACCGCCGGGAACAGGAACTGCAGGTAGGTATAGGGGATGACGTAGCGCACCTCGCCATACACCTCGCCGCGGAAATAGGGGTTGAGGCCGACCCCGAGGATCAACAGCCAGATCAGCGGCCGGCTGATGCCGCCGATCAGCTGGGCGCGATCGCGCGTCGCCCGGGTGATCTCACGCAGCCAGACGCCGTAGAGGCCGCGCAACCCCATGATCACATTGTTCATCGCCGGCCTCCCCGCCGCCCGGCGGCTTTCTCGGCACCATGCGTATCGTCGGCGCGGTCACGTAGCTGCCGGCCGGTGAGCGACAGGAAGACGCTTTCGAGCGTCGGATCCTGGAACCGCACCTCGGTCAGGCGGTCACGGAATGCTGCGAGGAACGTATCGACGGCCGCGCCATCGTCGGCCGGCAGCGCCACGCCGTGCGCGCCGAGCAGCTGCGCATCGGGGCGGCTCGCCTGGATGGCGCTCAGCGCCGCCGCGTCGCGCGGGATGACGTGCAGCCAGCGGTGGCCGTGCGCCGCCTTCAGCGCCTCGGGCGCGCCCTGGGCGATGATCCTGCCGTGGTCGATGATGCAGATGGTGTCGGCGCCCTCGACCTCCTCGATATAGTGGGTGGTGGTGAGCACGGTCAGGTCGCGTTCGCGGCGCAACTCATCGAGATATTGCCAGATGCGGAAGCGGGTCTGCGCATCGAGCCCGGCCGTCGGCTCATCGAGAAACAGGATCTTCGGCTCATGCAGCAGGGCCCGGGCGATCTCCAGCCGCCGCCGCATGCCACCCGAAAAGCTGCGGACGATCTCGTCGCGCCAGTCCTCGAGCTCGACCAGGGCCAGCACCGCGGCGGCGCGCTCGCGCCGCTGCCGCGGCGGCATGCCGTGCACCAGCCCGTGGAACTCGAGGTTTTCCCAGGCGCTCAGCCGATCGTCGAGGCTCGAATCCTGGAACACCACGCCGAGCGAGCGCCGCGCCTCGGTCTGCTGGCGCACCACATCGGCGCCGGCAACGCTCGCCCGCCCGCCGTCGGGCTTGCGGAGGGTGCTGAGGATGCTGAGCAGCGTGGTCTTGCCGGCGCCATTGGGCCCGAGCAGCGCAAAGCTCGAGCCGCGCGCGATTTCGAGCGTGACCCGGTCGAGCACGGTGTTGGCGCCGTAGCGAGCGCTGAGCTCATCGACGCTGATGGCAATGGCGGGTAAAACTGGACCGGCCCCAGGCTGCGGCGAAATCATGCCGCCTGATAACATCCGGCTTTCGCGCTCGTCTAATCATCTTGAAGGCATAGTGACGCAATTGCGGGTTCGCGTGGCGTCAGGTGATGCTACGACCTGACGCCACGGGTGTTGCGGTCAGGGCTGCTTGTCGTACTGGTCGTGCCGGCGCAGCCAGCCCATGTCCTCGGTTTCGTTGCGACCCTTGGGCGCGAGGTCGAGCATGGCGTAGGTGCCCATCATCACCTCGACGCCGCGGCCGAAGGTCGAATAGGTGCGGTACACCTGGCCGGCCTCATCCTTGAAGAATGCGCTCACCCCGGGCCATTCTTCTCCCGTCTCGTCCCATTCGCCGAAATTGTAGTCGATGTGACCGCTGGCTACCTCTTCGGGGGTAAAGCTGACGCGGAAATCGTAGTTGAATGAGTTGCCGTTCGAGGACACCCAGCGAAATTTCCACCCCATCCGCTGGCGATAGCGCTCGAGATCGGCAAGCGGGGCGCGCGACACCGCGAGCAGGGTGACGTCGTGATTGGCGAGATGCTGATTCATGCCATCGGTGTGGTCGGCCATGAACGAGCAACTGGGGCAGCCTTGTTCCCAACCGGGGGCAAACATGAAGTGCTGGATAACGAGCTGCGATCGGCCATCGAACAGCTCCGCCAGCGTGCGCGGGCCTTCGAGCGTGTCGAACACATACGGCTTGTCGACCGCCACCCAGGGGAGGGCGCCGCGCTGGCTGGTGACGTCGTCGCGGAGATGAGTGAGCTGTTTTTCCGCCTTCAGAAGTTCATGGCGGGCGGCCAGCCATTCGTTCTGGGTGACAACTGCATGTTGCATTTTCAGTCTCCTTCAATGCGGTTGAGAGGGTGACGCGCCTGACGCGCCGGAAGTGAGAGCAGTCGCAGCCATGGCGAGGCGTGGAAGAGGCTCATCAGCAGGTACATCAGCGCCATGTCGTTGATCGGCAGCAGCGGCAGCGTCGAACTGCAGATACTGAGGCCCGATGTGCCAACGGCGGAAATCAAGGCCAGCAGGGCAAACAGCGGGGTCGCGACGAACCCCAGCCCGGGAACTTGCGGTGAGCCGGTTGGTGTCATGGCAATGCTCCTTTCCGATGTGCTGCTCTTAGGCGCATCGCCTCGTGGCGCGGGAGTTACAAATGTGACGCTATTGCGTAGCGAGGCCTGATAGGCGGGACCTGCCGGTGCCTGCTGCGGCTGAGAGCACGCTTGAAGGCCGAGTTCCCGGCTGTCGGTCCAAACGAAGCGCAGCAACAAACGCTCCCTCGCAGGGCTGCCAATATCGCTGCAGATTCTGCCAAACTGGCCGGGCATCGCGGCAACGCAGCGGACAACTGAAGGGTAGCCCCCGGGCAGTATTGCCTTGAGACTTCAGCTGAGAACTGACGGCGCGAAGGCGATGCTGGCCGAGAAGGAAAGTTCCGGCGGCAGGCAAGCGACTTCAGGGCCGGAGCTTCATGCCTGGAACGCGTGGCGCGGCCGGTCGCGGCTAAGGCGGGGGCGCGTCGTCTTCCGCCTCCGGGCGCCAGACCATTTCCTGCTTCATATCCGCGTCCTGCACCAGTACCTGCACGTGCTGCTCATTGGTGGCGCGGGCGGCCGCGATGGCCGCTTCGATCGCTTGCTGGCGCGATTTGAAATGCGCGAAGATGCTGCCTCGGTAGGTGTACTGCCAGATGTCGTCACGGTGGTTGACGATAAAGTGGTGCTGCTTGGCCATCGCCGATCTCCTCCACGGACAGCAACGCCGGCTGTGGCCGAGCCGTTGCTTCGAAGGATGAACGGACCCCCCGCCTCAGCGCGGCCCTGTCGCCCGGCTGACCAGCACCCCCAGGCGAGAGCTGCTCCCGACCAGCGCGCCGGCCAGCACGTCGGCTTCGGTGATGCGGGCGAGGAGGATTTCGCTGGGGGTGGCGCGGCCATAATCATAGAGCACGCCGATGGTGCCGTCGGCGAACTGGCAGATGTCGGGGTAGGAGCAGTCATATTCCTGCCGGCCCTCCAGCAGCAGGCCGCCTTCCCAGGTCGTGCCGTCATCGCCGGAGAGGAAGGCGGTGAGGTCGCGGCGCCTGGTCGTGGCGGTGCCGACCTCGGTGCCGTGCTTGACCAGCAGCAGGTTGCCCGAGGCCAACCGGCGGATGGCGTGGCGGGCGTTGATGTGGCCGATGGTGCTCGGCGCCGGTTCGCTCCAGCTGCGGCCGATATCGTGCGAGCTCGATTCCCAGATGCCGGTTTCGCTGCGGCAGGTCATCCAGACCTCGCCGCCCGGGCGCTCGATCAGCACGGCTTCGTCGAATTGCGGGCGTGGGATCAGCACGCCGCCGCGCCGCTCCCAGGTCTCGCCCTCGTCGCTGGAGACGAAGACGTTGGACATGCGCAGCGGGTCGAGCTCGGGGTAGGGGTTCGGCTCGATGGCCAGCACGGTCGGCTTGATCTTCTGCCGGTCCCACAGCGAGACCGGCAGCAGCCAATCGCCCGAGGAGTGGACGATCGGCTTGTTGAGCGTCATGCCGTAGCCAATGCGGCGCGGCGCGCTCCAGAGCGGGGTCTCTGCATCCGGGTTGTCGCAGCGGATGAACCAGTTGCCGGTGCGGCCGTCGAACTGCTCGAAGCCCTGGTCGAAGAACAGCCAGAGCCGGCCGCGCGGATCGGTCCACAGGTTGCCGACGATGACGCTGACCTTGAGCCCCGAGGGGTGGTCGGGCGGATCGATCACCAGGCGTGGCTGCGACCAGGTCTCGCCGCGATCGTCGCTCGAAGCGAGGACGAAATAGGCGTTGGGGTCGTCGCCGCCCGACACCCAGGCGGCCCACAGCCGGCCGCCCGGCGTCACGTCGGCGCCGATCACCATGTTGTAGTTGCGGACGCGATCGAGATAGGCCGAGCCGGGCCGGGTGTTGATGAAGGGCGGCTCGAGCAGGTCGGCGCTGATGGCAGAAAAATCGATGGACAACAGGAGCTCCGGTTACTTTTCGGCGCCGCCCGTCAGGCCGGAGATGAACTGCTCCTGGGCGACGAGATAGGCGATGATGACGGGGGTGGTGGCGAGCACGGCGGCGGCGAACAGCTGGTTGTAAAAGGTGGTCGAGTCGCGGCCGAACAGGTTGTAGAGGCCGACGCTGACCAGCGTCGTCTCGGGCGAATTGGCCAGCACCATGGGGATGAGGAATTCCGCCCACACGGTGATAAAGGTGAGGCAGGCCGCGGCGCCAATGCCGGGCAGGCTCACCGGCATGATGACCGTGGTCAGCACCCTGAGGCGCGAGGCGCCGTCGATCACCGCCGCCTCGTCGAGCGAAACCGGGATGGCGTCGAACTGCCCCTTGATGATCCACAGCGCAAACGGCACGTGCGTGGCGGTGAAGATGAGGATCAGCCCGGCATGGGTGTTGAGCAGGTTCAGCTGGTTCATCATCAGGTAGTAGGGGATGATGGTGACGCCCGATGGGATCAGCTGGCAGACCAGCAGCCCAACCATCACGACGTTCTTGCCGCGGAAATTCCAGCGCGAGAAGCCATAGGCGGCGACCGAGGCGCAGAGGATGACGAGGATCGTCGTCACCGTGGTCACCACGATCGAGTTGACGAGGAAGCGCGGGATCTGGGTGCGGCCGAGAATATCGGCGTAAGCCTGCAGGCTGAATTCCCGGGGCAGGAAGCTCGGCGGATAGGCGAAGATCTCGCTCTGCGGCTTCAGCGAGCCGAAAAAGGCCCAGGACAGCGGCAGCAGCACCACCAGCACCAGCAGGCTGTATGTGGTCATCCCGACGAAGCGCTGCCAGGGGCGTGGGCGGAGGGCGGAAATCGTCATTGGCGGGACCTCAGCACACGGACATAAAAGATGGTCATCATCAGGTTGAGCCCGAGGATCAGCACGGCGACGGTGGAGGCGAAGCCGGCATCGAGCTGCAGAAAGCCCTGGCTGTAGAGCATCACCGAGAGCACTTCGGTCTGGTGCGAGGGGCCGCCACCGGTGAGCCCGAACGGGATATCGAGGTGGTTGAGGTTGCCGGAGGTCACCATGATCAGGTTGATCAGCAGCACCGGCTTCATCAGCGGCAGGGTGATCTGGAAGAAGGCCTGGCGCGGCGTGGCGCCATCGACCACCGAGGCTTCGTAGATGTCGCGGGGGATGGTCTGCAGCCCGCCGAGCAGGATGATGATGGTCAGCGGCAGGCCGCGCCACACCAGGGCGCCGATCATGATGGCCATGGCGACCGGCGGATTGGAGAGCCACATCTGCCCCTCGCCGCCGAAGCTGGCGACGATGGTGTTGGCGATGCCGAGCCGGCTACCGTTGAAGATCTGCTGGAACAGCAGCGCAATGACGATCGACGGCACGATCCACGGCAGCACGGCGATCGAGCGGACGGTGCGCCGGAGCGGCAGCCGCTGGTTGAGCACCAGCGCGATCATGAAGCCGAGCACGATCTGGATGGCCGAGACGCCGATGACGAAGATGCCGGTATTACCCAGCACCATAGGCAGGAACTCCCAGCGCAGCAGCCGGGCATAGTTGTCGAGGCCGACGAACTTCCAGTCGACATAGCCGAAGTTGAGATTGGTGAAGCTGATGAAGATGCTGTAGAGCGCCGGATAAAGCGTCAGCGCCAGCACATAGAGTACCGGCGGGACGATGAAGCCGAGATAGGGCCGTCGGCGCAGGAAGCCGAGGAGCCCGCCCCGCTGCTGCGTGCGCGGCGCCGCGCTGATTTCGGTGATGCTGGCCATGCTGTCAGTGCTCGTTTGGATCGAGGCGGCGGCCGTTGGCCGACCACCGCCCGGGATGCTGGCGTCAGGGCCGATGGCCCTACACTATGGACAGAGTGGCGGGCTCAGCCGCCCAGCCGGGCATAGGCGTCCATGGCGGCGACCTTGGCGTTGTCGACCGCCTGCGCCGGGGTGACGCGGCCGGCGATCACATCGGCCATCTGCCCGGTAATGGCGTCCTTGATGGCGGGGTAGATCGGGAAGATCGAGCGTTCGCGCAGGCGCGGATCGTTCTGGATCTCGTAGAGCTGCTGGAACAGCGGATCGTCGGAGAAGGCCGGGGTGGTTTCCCAGATCGAGCGCCGGATCGGCAGATGGCCCTGCAGGGCATTGAGCGGGGCGAGCTGCGCCGGATCGAGCATGAAGCGCACGAAGCGCTTGGCGGCATCGGCCTTTACCGGATCGGTGGCGTGGATGGTGTAGCCCCAGGCGGCGAGCAGCGGCACCGGGGTGAGGCCGCCCGGCAGCGGCAGCTTGGAGGCGCCGAGGTCGCCCTTGATATCGGGCACGTCGGCATAGAGCTGGTTGATGAACGAGCTCGAGCTGCCGATGGTGAGCGTTTCGCCCGAGTAGAAGAACGGCCGCTCGGCGGTTTCATCCATGCCGCCGACATCGACCGGCATCAGCCCGTCGGCCACCAGGTCGCGCCACATCTGCATCACCTGCTCGAGCTTTTCCCGGTTGGGGGACTCGAAGAAGTTGGGCTTGCCGGTAGCATCGTGGATCTCGGCGCCGAGCCCGAGGATCTGCGGGAACATGTAGAGCATGGTGAGCTCGGACATGTTGGCCGGGAACATCACGGCGCTCTTCTTGCCCGAGGCGATGGCCTTCTTGCCGAAGGCGACGAACTCGTCCCAGTCGGTGGGCGGCGCATCGTAGCCGAGCGCCTTCACTTCGCTGGGCCGATAGAAGATGCCGCGCCAGGAATTGTAGATGTAGAGCGAGCGCAGCGCGCCATCATGGGTGGTGGCTTCGATCACGCCTGGCAGGTAGTCGGCCTTGGCCTCGGCGCTCAGCACATCGTCCATCGGCTGCAGGTAACCGCCGGCATGCAGCCGCGGGATCCAGAAGGTATCCATGACGCCGACATCGGCCAGCCGGCCGGACGAGGCCTTGGTGAGGATTTCCTGCAGCGCCTCGGTGCTGCCGGCATGCGGCTCGAGCTTCAGCTTGACGTCGGGGTTCTCGGCCTCGAACTTGGCCCAGGCCGCCTTATAGGCATCGGCGACGGCCGGGTTGGTGGCGCCCGGCGAGAAGTTCGGGGCCGCGATCACGCTGAGCTCGACCTGCTGCTGGCCGAACGACAGCGTCGGCGCCAGTAAGGCGAAGGCCGTAGCGAGCTTGCCGAAGCTCCGACGCGATAGTGTGGTGATGGTCATGGTTGTCTCCTCCCTCAAAAATCATGCGACCGATGTCTGGCCGCTGGTCTCGCTGCCGGTGCCCGGCAGCAGCGATACGCTGAGCCCGGCGCCGTGCAGGTAGCGCGCGTAGAGCGCGTTGGCGGCGCCCGCATCGAGCCCGGGCCGATAGGTGGCGGCGTCGCGCGCCAGCGCCCTTGTGGCGGCGCCGAGGCTGTCGAACACCCCCAGATGCGTGGCGCCGATGGCGGCAAGGCCGATGGTGGTGAGCTCGGCATCGGCCATCACCGTCACCGGCCGGCCGAGAATGTCGGCCTTGAGCTGCGCCAGCGCCGCCGAGCGCGACAGGCCGCCGGCCAGCCGGATGCCCGCGACTGCGGCGCCGCAGCCCTCGATGGTGTCGACGATGTGGCGCAGCGACAGGGCCAGCCCGGCATAGATGGCGCGCGCCAGGTCGGCACGGCTGGTGCCGATGGAGAGCCCGGTAATGCTGCCGCGGGCGCGCGGGCGCCACAGCGGGGCGCGCGCCCCGGCGAGATACGGCACGAAGATCGGATCGGTTCCCGGGCGGATCGGGGCGGCGAGGGCCAGCCGGTCGATCTCCTCGATGGAGAACGCCAGGGTCTCGCGCGCCCACTCGATGATGCTGCCGGCCGCGGCGGTGGAACCGCGCACCAGCCAGGCCTCGCCGAACGGCACCGAGTAGATGCGGTTGTCGCGATCGATGACGCGGGTCGCCGAGACGACGCCGAACGAGGTCACCGTGCCCGAAATGTCGAGGGCGTCGCCCGGCGCACGGATGCCGCTGCCGAGATACGCGCATTTGCTGTCGAAGGTAGCGGCAATGACCGGAACCGCCGGCCAGCCGAAGCGCTGCGACAGCGCAGGGGTGAGCGGGCCGATCGGCTCGCCCACTTCGACGGTGCGCCCGAACGGCACCGCAGCGAGGCCGAGCCGCCGGCGCGTCGCGGTGTCGTAGAGGCGGAGTGCCGTATAGGCGCTGAGCGTCGACTGGCCGGTCAAGACGAAGTTGAGCCAGCCGGTGGCGTCGAGCAGGTGCGCCGCGCCGGCGAGGGTTGCGCTCGTCTCGCGCCTGAGGCGCAGGGCATGCGGCAGCGGATCGGCTATGGTGAGGCGCGGTACGCCGGCGCCATCGGGCAGGGCCGCCGCCACCGTCTCGAGATCGGGCTCGGAGCGGGCATCATTGTACATCACCGCGCCGGCGGTGGGGGCGCCGTCGGCGCCGACGGGGGTCCAGCCGGCGAGCGGGCCGCTGGCGAGGATCGCGGCGGGCACGATTCCCGCCGCAGCGGCTTCGCCCAGCCCCTCGAGCAGCAGTTCGCGCCACTGGCCGGCATCCTGCTCCTGGCGGATGCCATCGGTCACCGTCTCGACCGGGCGCTGCAGGCTCCAGTGCCGCGTCCCGTCGGTGCCGATAGCGGTAACGCGCAGGCTCTGGGTGCCGAGGTCGATGGCGAGGAGCAGTGGCGTGCTCACGGCACGGCCTTGAGGCTGGGGGCAGGGCGTAGCGCTTCGAGCGCGGCGGCGCTGGCGCGCAGGCCATTGCCGATGCTGCCGCGATCGGAGCCGAGCGCGATGAAGGTGTAGCCGAGCTCGAAATATTGCTGCGCCTGTTCGGCAGTGCGAACGAGGACACCGGCCGATTTGCCGTGCCGCCGGGCCGCGGCGGCGACGGCCACGACGGCCTCGCGGAACTCGCCGGTCAACTCGTCCGAAGCGACGCCCAGGTCGACGCCGAGATCGGTCGGGCCGATGAACAGCGCGTCGATGCCGTCGACGGCGGCAATGGCGTCGGCCGCCGCGACGCCGGCGCGAGACTCGATCTGCGCCGTAAGGATGATCGAGGCGTTGGCCTCCCTCAGATACTGTTCGTAATGCGCGCCATAGCCCGAGGCGCGGGTGGTCTGGGCGGCGCCGCGCACCCCCAGCGGCGGGATGCGGGCAAAGGAGACGCAGCGCTCGGCATCCGCCAGCGAAGAGACATTGGGGATCATCACCCCATGCGCGCCGAGGTCGAGCACGCGCTTGAACACCGAGGCCTCGATCGAGGGTACACGGACAATGCCGGCCACCGGATAGGCGTGGATCGCCTGCAACTGGTGCAGCAGGTCGGAGAATTCGGAAGTGCCGTGTTCGAGATCGAACAGCAGCCAGTCGAAGCCGGCGCCGGCGGCGATCTCGGCGGCGATGGATGACCCGAGGCTGAGCCAGCCGCCCGACAGCACGCGGCCCTCCAGCATCTGCTGGCGGACGCGGTGTCCGGTCGCAATCGAAGCGCTCGCCGCGCCGGCCTGTTTCGGCATGTCTCCCCCTTGGTTGAGACAACGCTTACCGGCGAACATGATCGTTTGCAATATGTTTGTGATCGAAAACGAACATCATGGCCGTAAGATGCCCCGGTGATGTTCGTTATCGCGCGAATTCGGTGACCTGAAAGTGAGATTGTCCTCGACAGTCAGCCGGCCCGGGGCTAAGCGCGCTAGACGGAAACCAGGCAGGACCGGAGGAGACTCAGTTGGCGGCGCTCAATCCCAGGCAGCAGACACTGGTGCAACTGGCGCGCGAGCGCGGTTATGTGACGGTCGAAGAACTGGTCGAGCGGCTGGCGGTGACGCATCAGACTGTGCGCCGCGACATCAATTTCCTTTGCGACGAAGGGATCCTGTCGCGTTTCCACGGCGGGGCCGCCTTCCGCTCCAGCGTCTCCAACCTGCCCTATGAGGCGCGGCGGGATTCGATGTCGGACGAAAAGGGCGCCATTGCCCGGGCCGTGGCCGCCGACATTCCCGACCATTCGTCGGTGTTCATCGATATCGGCACCACGGCCGAGGCCGTCGCCGCGGCGCTGATGGCGCGCAACGGCCTCAGGGTCGTCACCAACAACATCAACGTCATCAGCATGCTGGCCAAGAAGGACGATTTCGAGCTGGTGGTCTGCGGCGGCTCGGTGCGCAACCGCGATCTCGCCGTGGTCGGCCAGACCACCACCGAGTTCGTCGGCCGCTTCCAGGTCGATTACTCGATCATCGGCGTGGTGGCGATCGCCGCCGATGGGAGTGTGCTGGATTTCTCGGTGGATGAGGAGCCGCTGACCCAGGCGATCATCCGTTGCGCCCGCAATTCCTTCGTCGTCGCCGACCGCAGCAAGTTCGGCCGCCACGCCATGGCCAAGGTGGCGCACCTGTCGCAGGTCACCGCGCTCTATGCCGACGCCTTGCCGGACGCGAACTGGCAGAAGCAGCTTGCCGAGAGCGGCGCCACGATCCGTTTGGCGGGCGGGAGTGAGGCGGCGTAGCGGGGCGTCTGCTCCGCGCAAAACGGTCGTTGCGCGCAGCGACCGTCACTTGATTCAGAAGTGAACCAAGTGCATGTTGAACATCGCGAATTCTTCGCGCCCAAGAGGACCAATGACGAACAACTGATCCGAAGGCAGCGCCGAAAGAGCCAGGCAGGCGAGCGTTTTTGCTCGCCCTGGATTCAGCGCGGAAGCCATTGTGGATCAGATCGTTCTCTCGGTTGGACTCGCTGCGTTAATTGCAGCCATTGCCACTTGATCATGCATCGATACCCGGCAATGCACTGAGCTTGAGGTCAGGCGTCTCGCGTTAGCCCATTCTCCAATCGGACATGGGGGCCAAGTCCCTGCTGCGGTCCGCTGCAGATGGTGTGGCCAGCCGCCCGACCCGACATCGTCCCCCCGGAAACACTGATCCCGCTCAAACGCTTTTGAGGGGATAGCTATGTTGGAACTGACTATCGGCGAGGTGACGCTGCGACTGCACACCGAGCCCGGACTGTTTTCTCCGCAACGCGCGGATGCCGGTACGCTGGCAATGCTCTCGCTGATCAGCTTTACTGCCGAGGACAAGGTCCTCGACCTGGGGTGCGGGTACGGCCTCGTTGGCATCCTCGCGGCCCGTCATCTATCGCCGGCGCGGGTGATCATGGTCGACAACGATGCAAGGGCCGTGGCCGTCGCCCGCCGCAACGCCGATGCCAATGGTGTGCCCGACGTGACGGTGGCGTTGTCGGACGGCTTCCGCGACATGCGGGAGACCGGGTTCACGAAGATCATCTCGAACCCGCCCTACCATGTCGATTTCTCCACTCCGAAGCACTTCATCGAGAAGGGGTTCAACCGGCTGGTGGTTGGCGGGACGATGTGGATGGTGACCAGGCGGCGCGATTGGTATCGCAACAAGCTCGGTGCGATTTTCGGCGGCTGCCGGATCCATGCGATCGACGGCTACCACGTGTTCGAAGCCACCAAGCTGCGATCGACCTATGCCAGTTCGCGCTAGCGAACTGGCAACGCCCGTCCTGCCGTTCGGCCCGCCTGCCTCGCGACAACAACCGTGGTGCGGACGAGGGGTCCAAACAATCCTGCAACAATGCTCTGAAAGCTTACCATCGGGGCTTTGGTGCCCATGTGGCCGTGTACGAAATTCTTGGCGCGATGCTGGGGGCAATGTTGAAGATCGAGCTTGATGTGAAGAAGTCGCGCCAGGCGAACCCTTGGCTCGGCATCGCTCTGCCGGTGCTGGCGGGGGCGGGCCTCGTGGTGGTGGGCGTCACAGGCGTCGCGGCGCAGCAGGTCGTCTCTGGGGGGCATGCCAACCTTGCCGTCACCACCAATGGCGACATCACGCAACTGGTCGCGACGGCACTCAACGTGACGGGCACCACCGAGCTGGATGCGGGCAGCGGCAAGATCGTCCTCACCAACACCGACAACGCCTTTGGCGGTACGTTCAGCGCCTCTGCGACGGGCCTCGACCTCGCCAGCAGCACGGCGCTCACGCTCTACAACACCGACATTGTCGGCAATGCCAAAGTGAAAGCCACGGGCGCGATCACCCAGGCCGGCTATGTGCAGGTCACCGGCACCGCGTCGTTTGAAGCGACCGGCAACATCACGCTGACAAATGCCAGCAATGACCTGGAACTGGTCACCGCTGTCAGCACCGGCGGCAACATCTCCATCACCGATGCGAGCGCGCTGACGGTGGGGACGCTGAGCGCTACAGCGGGCAACATTACGTTGTCGTCAGTCGGCGCCATCACCCAGACGAGCGGGGCGATCACGGCAAACAAGCTGACCGTTTCGAGTTCGTCCAACGTCGACCTCAGCGGTGCAGGCAACGCCGTCGGCACGTTGAACGTCGTCGGCGCGAGCACTTTCAAGTTCGCCAACAGCCAGTCGACAACGCTCGAGGGGATCTCGGCTTCCAGCATCGAGCTGACCGTCGCCGGCACCGCGACAGCGACCCTCGACATCACCGGCAACGTGACCATGCGCGGCGGGCTGCTGTCGCTCAACGGCGGCGTCGATATCAACGGCAGTGTCGGCATCATGAGCGGGGCAGGGCTGGGCGGAACGGGCGCCGTTACAGATAACGTGACGATCGAGAGCGGTGGCACGCTGACCCCCGGCAATGGCGGCATCGGTACGCTCACCATAGGCGATGCCGGAGCCGGGAACCTGACCCTGAAGTCCGGAGCCACCTATGCAGTCGACGTCAATCCCGGCGTGGCGGCGGATCGCGTCAATGTCCAGGGCAACGTCACACTGGAGGCCGGGAGCGTTCTCGACCTCACGGTCGATCCCCTGGGCCCGACCAGCGGACCCGTTACTATCATCGGCTCGGTGGTCGGCACGGTCAGCGGCACGTTCGGCACCGTGCTTTCCGACTACGCCTTCCTGCTGCCCGAACTCAGCTACGAGGCCAAGGCGGTCAAGCTGGAGCTGGTCAAACTGGCTTTCGCCGATCGCGCCGAAACGCCGAACCAGGTTGCGGTGGCGGCGGCAGTCGACAGCGCCGGCGCCGGCAATCCGCTCTACGACGCCATCCTCGCACTGCCCGATGATGCGGCGCTGATCGCCGCGAGCTTCAACGCCCTGTCCGGCGAATTCGGCGCCTCCGTCACCAGCGCCCTCGTCGAGCAGAGCAGTGCGCTCCGCGGCGCCCTCAACCATCGCCTCGGGCTCGCCCTTTCCGGTGGCGGCGAAGCCGTGCCGCTGATGTCCTATGCGCCCACCAGCGCGCCATTGCTGGCCGACCCGGCGCCGGAGCCGGCAACCGGGTTGTGGTTCGCGGGCCTTTCGTCGTGGGGCAAGAGCGGGTCGGACGGCAATGCCGCCGCGCTCGAGCGCACCGCCTGGGGCTTTGTCACCGGGGCCGACACGCAACTGGGTGAGTGGCAGGTCGGGCTGGCGGCCGGCTACAACCGCTCGAACTTCGATGCGCCGGATGCTGCCTCGAGCGGCAGCTCGAACGATTTCAGCGTTGCCGGCTATGCCGGCACGGCCTGGGACAGCCTGTCCCTGCGCACGGCGCTCGCCTATACGCTGCATGATGTAGCGAGCGAGCGCATGGTGGCCATCCCCGGAGTTACCGATGCGCTGAGCGCCAGCTATCTCGCCGGCACCGCGCAGGGCTTTGCCGAGCTCGACTACGACATCTATGCCGGCGGCACGCTGCTGCAGCCCTTCGCCAACCTCGCCTATGTGAACGTCACCACCGAGGGCTATGCCGAGGAGGGCGGCCCGGCCGCGCTGACGGTCGCGCGTAACACCACCGGCGTCGGCTTCACCACGCTCGGCGTCCGCGCCGAGCAGGTGCTGGCGGTGGGGGAGCACGACGCGACCCTTACTGGCGGTATCGGCTGGCGCCATGCCTTCGGCGACCTGACCCCGACCGCGACGCAGGCTTTCGCCGCAGGTGAAGCCTTCTCGGTGTTCGGGGTACCGATCGCCGAGGATACGGCGACGTTCGAGGCCGGCCTCGACCTAGTGCTCGGCGCCGGGACGTCGCTGGGGGTCGCCTATGCCGGCCAGGTGGCGGCCGACGCGGCGAGCCACGCCGTCAGCGCCAGGATCGACGGCAAGTTCTGAGTGCTGAACGTCGGGCCTGGAACAATTCTCGCTCGAGCGTCATCGGCCGCCGCCTCGGGAAGGGGCCCCGGCTGACGCCTGTGCGTGCTACGTCGGAGCTTGCCTGGTCTTGGAACGTGCTTCCAGCATTCCTCAGCCGTTGTGGCTTACCCCTCATCCGGCGCTACGCGCCACCTTCTCCCCGACGGGGAGAAGAATCCCGAGGCGTCAGTGAAGCCACCGCTGTCCCTCTCCCCGTCGGGGAGAGGGCGGATCGGCTGAAGGCCGAGACGGGTGAGGGGTTGGCAGCCACCGAGCCGACGCGTGCACATCTCCCAGCTCAGCCCATGCGACCGGCGCTACTGCTGTACCTGCCCCGCCGCGAAGCGGGCGATCATCAGCGAGCCGAGAATGATGGCGCCATAGATGGCCTGGATCCAGAACGAGGGGACCTGGGCGAGCGTCAGCACGTTCTGCACGACGCCGAGCAGCAGGACACCGGTGAGCGCGCCGAACATGGTGCCCTTGCCGCCATCGAGCGAGATGCCGCCGATGACCGCCGCGGCGAACACCGTGAAGATCAGCCCGTTGCCCTGGTTGGCGCTGATGGCGCCGACATAGCCGGTGATGGCGAGGCCGCCGAGCGCGGCCAGGATGCCGGCCAGCACGTAGGTGCCCCAGATCACCCGCTCGACCCGGATGCCGGCGGCGCGCGCCGCTTCCGGATTGCCGCCGATGGCATAGAGCGCTCGCCCGAGGCGGTGGTAGCGCAACACCAGCCCGGCGACGAGGAAGGCCAAGGCGGCCAGCCACACCGCGAGCGGCAGAGACAGGAAGGTGATCTCCATCAGGCCGTAGAAGGCGTCCGGCAGGTCGAACAGGGTTCTCCCGCTGGTCGCGCCGACCAGCATGCCGCGCAGGATGATCAGCATGGCGAGGGTAACGATGAAGGCGTTGAGGCGGAGCTGCACCACGAGGAAGCCGTTGACGAAGCCGACGAGGCCGCCGACTCCCAGCACGACGAGGATGCCGACCCAGGTCGGAAACTCCATGCCGAACCCGAACTGCGCCGCCGGCAGCACCACCATGGCGCCGATGGCCGGGGCGAAGCCGTAGGTCGACTCGAGCGACAGGTCGAACTTGCCGGTGATGATGACCAGCGACTCCGCCAGCACGATCAGCGCCAGCGCCGCCGACGAGGTCAGGATCGTCGTGATGTTGTTGGGGTTGAGGAACACCGGGCTGATCAGGCTGCCGACGATGACGAGGCCGACGAGCGCCGGCAGCAGAGCAAGATCACGCAGCCGCGCCATCGCGACCTTTCCCAGCGTGGGGGCGGCGCGGAGCGAGCTGCCGATGGTTGAGCTGTCTTCGGTGGTCACGATGCGATCCCCTCAATCGAAGCCACCAGAGCGTTGTCGCTCCAGCCGGCCTTGTGTTCAGCAGCCACGCCGCCATGCCGCATTACCAGCACCCGGTCGCAGGTCCGCAGGTCCTCGAGCTCGCCGCTGACCACGAGGATGGCCTTGCCCTCGCGGCGCATGGCCTCGATGACGCGCAGCAGCGCTTCCTTTGATTTGACGTCGACCCCGGCGGTGGGGTCGATCAGCACCAGCACCGACGGCGCACTGGCCAGCGCGCGGCCGAACACCACCTTCTGCTGGTTGCCGCCCGACAGGCTCGATACCGGCTGCTCCGGTCCCTCGGTCACCACGCCGAGACGCTGGATCGCGTCGTTGGTGACGGCCGAGCGTCGGCCTGGGCTGATGAAACCGAGTGGGCCGAGCTTGCCGGCAATGGTCATGGTGGTGTTGTCCGCCACCGACTGGCCGAGCACCAGCCCCTCCACATGCCGGCTCTTGGGCACGCAACCGATCCCGAGCGCCAGCGCCGAGGGCACATCGCCCGAGCGCAGCGGCTTGCCGTTCACGGTGATGGAGCCGGCGGTGAACGGGGCAAGCCCGGCAACGGCTTCGGCAACACCAAGCCGGCCGCTGCTGGTTGCACCGGAAATCCCGATCACCTCGCCACGACGGATAGCGAAGCTGACATCCTTGAAGTCATCGCCCGAGATGTTCTCGATCTTCAGCGCGACGGCGGCATCGTCGGCGATGACCCGGCCGGCCGCATCGGCAAAGCCGAAATGCACCTGCTCCCCTGTCATCGCCTCGATCAGCCGGTCCTTGGGCAGTTCGGCGACCGGCGCCGAGATGATGTGGCGGGCATCGCGCAGCACGGTGACCTGCTGGCAGATCTCGTAGACCTCCTGCAGGTGGTGCGAGATGAAGAGGAAGGTCACGCCCTGCGCCTGCAACTCGCGAATGCGGACGAACAGGCGCTTGATCTCGTCGCCGTCGAGCTGGGCGGTGGGTTCATCGAGAATGATGAAGCGGGCGCCGTAGGAGAGGGCGCGGGCGATCTCGACCAGTTGCCGCTCTTCGACCTTCAGGTCGCCGGCGCGCATATCCTGCGGCACGTTGACGTTCCAGCGGTCGAGCACGTCCTGGGCCCGCTGGCGCAGCGCCGACCAGCTGATGAGGCCGCGCCTCGTGGGCTGGTGATTGATGAACAGGTTCTCGCCGACGGTCAGGTCGGGAATGATGGTCGAATGCTGATAGACGCAGGCAACGTGCTGTCGCCAGGCCTCGCGATCGGCGACCGGCGGGGCCGGCTGGCCGCCGAAACGGACCTCGCCCGTATCGGGAGCCCGCAGGCCGGTGAGGATGCCCACCAACGTCGATTTGCCGGCGCCGTTGCGCCCGACCAGCGCATGGGACTCGCCGCTCATGACGCGGATATGGGCGCTGCTCAGCGCAACTGTCGCGCCGTAGCGTTTCGAGATGTCGATCGCCTCGACGATGGGCACCGCGGATGGGCGCGCTGTGGCGCGCCCATCCTGGAGTTCATGCGCGCTCATGGTTTTCCATCAGCCTAGAGGTTGCCCCACAGCGCCTTGTCGTCGACGTTCTCCTTGGTCACCAGCGGGGCGGCCAGTTGATCCTCGAGCACGCCCGGCGCCACTTCGATGATGGTGCTGTCATGGTCTGTCGGGCCGGCGGCGAAGGTTTTGCCCTCGATCGCCTGCTTGAGGTACATCAGGCCATACTTGGCGTAGAGGTCGGCCGGCTGCGACACCGTCGCGTCGATCTCGCCGCTGCGGATGGCATCGAATTCCTGCGGGATGCCGTCATTGGAGACGATCACGATGTGCCCGGCTTCGCCGGCCGGGTGCAGCAATCCGCGGCGCTTCAGCGTCTGCAGCGTCGGGGCGAGGAACACGCCGCCGGCATGCATGTAGATGGCCTTGAGGTCGGGCGTCGAGTTGAGCACCGTCTCGAGGCCCGCCGCGGCATCCTCACCCGACCACGCCCGGGTCGGGATCTCGAGCAGCTTGAGGTTGGGGAAGTTCTTGGCGATGCAGTCGCGGAAACCATTGCCGCGGTCACGACCGTTGATCGAGGCCTGGTCGCCCATGATCTGCACGACCGGGCCTTCCTTGACGTTTTCGCCGATGAACTGACAGGCCTTCTCGCCATAGGCGACATTGTTGGCGCGCACGACGATGGCCACCGGGCCGGTATCGGGGGCGACGTCGACCGCGACCACCTTGACGTTACCGGCGGCAGCCGTCTCCAGCACGGTCTTGGCCGCCGAGGTATCGAAGGGCGAGAAGATCAGACCGTTGACCCCCAGGGTCACGGCGTTCTTGACGCCGGTGATCTGCTTGGCGGTATCGAACTCCGAGTTGAACGGCTGCAGCAGCTCGATGCCCTGCGCCTTGGCTTCTTCCTCGATGTACTTGTTGTAGGCGGTCCAGAACGGCGAGGTGAGCGTGGTCAGATCGACGCTTACCTTCGGGGCAGCCTGGGCGAAAGCCGGCGCCGCGAGTGCGGTACCGGCCAGCAGCGCAGCACCAATCACGGCCACTGCCTTGGCGACATTCAGCATAGGTAGTCCTCCCTCGTTGCGTTCGCGGCCACCGGGGCATTCCCCGTGTGGTGCAAACCTGAAATCCCCCTAGCGGGGGCGTGTCGGCAAATCCTCCGGAGGTCGCGACAGGAACTCGTTGAGACTTGCCATAAGGTGATAGCGCAGCGCCTCCGCCACCTCGGCGGCATCGCGCCGGCGCAGCGCCTCGACGATCGCGAGGTGCTCGCCTTTCAGCCGGCTGCTGTCATAGCGGGCCAGCGAATAGTTGCGGATGGTCTGGGTTTGCCGGATGGCGATGCGGTGCCAGTTGCTCAGCAGCTTGTTGGCCGCCAGCGACACGATCAGCTCATGGAATTGCCGGTCAAGCCGGATCGCTTCGGCGAGGCCGGCCGCGGTCTGCCGGCCAACCTCGACCATGTGCCGATCGTAGAGATCCTGCATCTGCTCGATGAACGCGTCCGTCACCCGCCCGGCGGCAAGGCCGTCGCGGGCCGCGCTGGTCTCGAGCAGCAGCCGGGCATTGTAGATATCGTCCATGTCGGCGCGGGTGAACCGCCGGACCACGGCGCCGCGCCGCGATTCCGCTTCGACCAGCCCGTCATGTTCGAGGCGGTTCAGCGCTTCCTTCACCGGGGTCTGGCTGATGTCGAGCAGCCCCGCCAGTTCATCGGCCAGCAGTCGGCGTCCGGCCCTGAGCTGCCCCGAAACGATCTGCTCCTGCAGCTCTTCGTAGGCCTGTTCGGCAAGCGTGGGACGTCGCAACTTCACGGTGGCGGATTCCTTGGCAGTTTCGTTGGGGCAGTTTCCTTGGAGCAGCTTCCTTAGGGCAGCTTCCTTGCGTGGCAGCGATTAGGCACGGGACGATCGCGGGCGGCAAGAGAAAATTTTTTATCCAGCCTAGAAAATTTTCTATCTCGACGGCCAAGGCGGGCTCTGCCATCAACAGAGGATGGACCAGCGGAACCCCATCGACCCACGCCTGCTGCTGCTCGATGCGCGCGACAACGTGTTCGTTGTGCGGGCCCGCATCAGGGGAGGGGAAACCATCGCGGTCGGCGGTATCGCGGTGACGCTGCCGGCCGATGTACCGCTCGGCCACAAGATCGCGCGGCGCGACATCGCGGTGGGCGAGAAGGTGCTGAAGTACGGCGCCCCGATCGGTTCGGCGACCACCGCCATCCGTGCCGGCGAGCACGCGCACGTCCACAACATCAAGAGCGATTACACCCCGACCTACAGCCTCGTGGGTGAGGGCGAACGCTACGGAGATCAGTCATGAGCATGCGTGGCTACCTGCGATCCGACGGTCGCAAGGGCATCCGGAATACCGTGGTCGTTGCCTACCTGGTGGAGTGCGCGCACCATGTGGCGCGCGAGGTGGCGATGCCGTTTCGCGACCAGGACGTGCACGTCATCGGCTTTCCGGGGTGCTATCCCAACTCCTATGCCGAAGACATGATGGAGCGGCTCTGCACCCACCCCAATGTGGGCGCGGTGCTGCTGATCTCGCTGGGGTGCGAGAGCTTCAACAAATACAAGCTAGCGCACCAGGTGCGGCAGAGCGGCCGCCCGGTGCACACCATCGTCATCCAGGCGACCGGCGGGACGCGGAAATCCATCGCCGAGGGCCAGGAGTTCATTGCCCGGCAATGCGCCGGGCTCGCGGCCATGGAAACGGTGCCGATGCTGCCCAGCGAGCTGATCATCGGCACGGTCTGCGGCGGTTCGGACGGAACCTCGGGCATCACCGGCAACCCCGCTGCCGGCCGGGCCTTCGACCTGCTGGTCGAGGATGGCGCGGCCTGCATCTTCGAGGAAACCGGTGAGCTGATCGGCTGCGAGCACATCATGGCGGCGCGGGCGATCACCCCGGAGCTGGGGGTGGAGCTCGAGGCCAGCGTCGCCAAGGCCGCCCGCTACTACGCAACGCTCGGCTACGGCTCGTTCGCCGCCGGCAATGCCGATGGCGGCTTATCCACCATCGAGGAAAAATCGATGGGCGCCTATGCCAAGTCGGGGGCCTCGCCGATCATCGGCCTGATCAAGCCGGGCGACATTCCTCCACGCGGCGGTCTCTATCTGCTCGACGTGGTGCCCGATGGTGAGGTGCGCTTCGGTTTCCCCAACATCAACGACAATGCCGAAATCGCCGAACTGATCGCCTGCGGCAGTCATGCCGTGCTGTTCGTCACCGGCCGCGGCTCGGTGGTCGGCTCGGCGATCTCGCCGGTGGTCAAGATCTGCGCCAATCCCGAGACCTATCGGCGCATGGAAGAGGACATGGATATCGACGCGGGCCGCATCCTCGATGGCGGCGGCACGCTGGATGAAGTGGGGCAGGAAATCCGCGACCTGGTGCTGGGGCTTGCCGAGGGCAGCCGAACCAAATCCGAGCAGCTCGGGCACCAGGAATTCGTGCTGACCTACAAGAGCTTCACCCCGATCGGGCCCTCGTGCCTGCCCTCGGCATGACCGCGATGATCGATATCTCCGACCGCCTCGCCGCCTGCTACACCGGCGTCGTGCACGATGTGATGCGGGCCATGGGCCGGCGCGACTTCACTCTGCCGCCCGAGCTGCGCCCGATCCTGCCGGCTCAGGCCATGGCGGGGCCGGCCTTCACCATCGAGGGGGAGGTGGTCAAGGATGCCGACGCGCACCAGACGCTGCTGGCCTGGACCGGGCTGCTCTCGGGGGCGCCGGCCGGCTCGATCTGGGTGTCGCAACCCAATGACCGGGAGGTTGCCCATATGGGCGAACTCTCGGCCGAAACGCTGAAGAACAAGGGCGTCCGCGGCTGTGTCGCCGACGGCTTCATCCGCGACGTGAACTTCCTGCTCGATATCGGCTTCCAGGCCTGGTGCCGCGGCTTCACCCCGCGCGACATCGTCGGGCACTGGCTGCCCAGGGCAACCAATGTGCCCATCGTCATCGGCGGGGTGAGCGTTGCGCCGGGCGACTATATGGTCGGCGACCGCGACGGGCTGATCCGCGTGCCGAAGGCCGATGTCGGCGCCGTGGTCGAGCAGGCCGAAGCGGCGATGGCCACCGAAAGCCTGGTGCGCAAGGCCATCCTCGCGGGGATCGACCCGCAACAGGCCTACCTGAAATACGGCAAGTTCTGAGCCGCGCCTGCCGCGGGTTCAGGAGTGCGCGCCAAGCAATTTCGCGGCGTGGCGCAACTGGCCCCCGGCGGCCCGGCGGCTCTATGCAATCGAGCGCACATGCGCTAACCCGGAGTTGGCCGGCTCTGGCGGCTGTCCGTTCAGGCCCCGGGGACCAGCGATTGGGCAGCGACAACATATCGCCTGACGCCGCATCGGCCACGAGCGCCGATGTGTTTCGGCTGCCCGGTTTCCTGGCGTTCTGGTCGGCGGAAACGGTGTCGGGCTTCGGCAGCTACATCACCTCGCTTGCCATCAGCACCACCGTCATATTGCTGCTCGGCGGCACCGCGACGGATGTCGGCCTCGTCACCATGGCGGGGCTCCTGCCCAACCTGTTGCTCGGCCCGCTGGCGGGGGCGCTGGTCGATCGCTTCCGGCGGCTCCAGGTTCTCATCGCCACCGACATCGTCAATGGCCTGGTCCTGTGCCTGCTGCCGCTGCTCTGGCTGACCGGCGGCCTCACGACGCCGGTGCTGATGGCGATCATGTTCGCCTCCAACGTGCTGATCATCCTGAACCGGGCAGCGAGCCAGTCGGTGCTGCCGAGGCTGGTGCCGAGGGGGTACCTGCTGGCGGCGAATGCCCGGATCGACCAGGGCGCGACCGTGGCGCAGACCTCGGGCAGCTTCGTTGCCGGTGGGCTGATCTCGCTGTTCGGCGCCCCGCTGGCCGTGCTGTTCGATGCCGCATCCTACTTCGTATCTGCCGCGGCGATGGCCAGCATTCGCCTCGAGGAGCCGCCGCAACGGCCCAAGGCCAGTTTGCGCACCCTGCACACCGAGGTCGGCGAGGCCGTCCGCTGGCTCTACAGCCACCAGGTGCTGGGTCCGCTGGCACTGTCGACCCACGTCTGGTTCTTCGCCAACGGCCTGGTGGGCACCGCGCTCGTCGCCTACACGCTGCAATCGGCGCAGCTTGGCCCGTTCTGGCTCGGCTGCATCTATGCCGTTGCCGGGGTGGCGGGGCTCATCGGCAGCCTGCTGGCGGTGCCGGTCGGCCGGTGGCTCGGCGAAGGGGCGACAGTCGTCGCCTGCCGGACCCTTGCCTGCGTGGCGTGGCTGCCGGTGGTGCTGCTGCCGGAGCAGGCGCCGCTGTGGGTGTCGGTTGCCCTGCTGGCGTCCAGCCAGGCGCTGTTCGGCCTGAGCATCGGAGTGGAAAACGCCAGCGAAGCCAGCATCTGGCAACGCGCCATTCCCGACCTGCTGCAGGCGCGCGTGGTCGCCACCCGGCGCTCGGTCAACCGTTCGATGATCGTCCTCGGCGCTCCCGCCGGTGGCCTCATCGCCGACATGGCCGGCTTCGGCATCGCGTTCTGGGTCGGTATTGCGGCCTTTGCTGTGGCGGTGGGCGCACTGGCGCTGGTCGGCTTCCAGAACGTGCGGGAGAGCTAGAACAGCTATTCAGCGAGGAAGGCCGTCACAGCGGTTGGAGGATGCGCTCCAGGCCCTCGAGGGGCACGAAGGTCGGCCTGTACCATCTCGCGCTTTCCCGCCATCATGCGGCTATGCAGATAAGTTTGAGTCAGCCCACCTCTGGTGGGGGTTTCGTCGCTGGTCGGGCTGGAAAGCGTCGACGGCGCGACGCCGGGGTCGTCTGCCGTGACGATGAATAGCCGCTCCAATTTTTTCGGCCTGAGCCTGCGCGAGCTGGACATTCTGCGTCGCCTGCTCGCGGAGCGTAGCGTTTCGGGAGTGGCCGCGCAGCTTGGCCAGAGCCAGCCATCGGTGAGCGCGATTCTCCGCCGCCTGCGCGACATTTTCGGCGATCCGCTCCTGGTCCGCTCGGGGCAGAAGATGGTTCTCACCGACAAGGGCATGCTGGTCTCGACCCAGGTCGAGGAGCTGATGAATGGCTTCGTCGAGTTGCTCGAGTCGGACGAGACATTCGATCCAGCCACGTCCGAGCGGACCATTCGAATTGCGGCCGCCACGTCATTCGAGTTCTTTCTCGTGCCCCACCTCATCGCCGAGCTGCACAAGGTTGCGCCGCGCTGCAGGTTGGAGCTGTTCGTACCGACGATGCAAAGCGGCGTGGAGACAGAGCGCGAGACCGGAGGTCTCGACGCCATCGTCGGCAACTGGCCGGTGCCGCCGCCGCATCTGAAACATATGCCGCTGGCGAACTCGGAACTCGCATGCCTCGTCTGCGCGTCCCATCCCCTGCCAGCCGGCACGCAGCTGACGCTCGAAGATTATGTGAGGTTGAGCCACATCTCTCCCTCGTCGCCGCAGGATCTCTCCATCCGTCCGATCGAGGGCATGCTGGTGCGGTTGGGGCTGGAACGTCGCGTGACGGTGTCGGTGCCCGACTACTCGATCATTCCGCAACTATTGCCCGGCACGCACCACGCCTTCACCGTGGGGCGCCGCTATGCGGAGCACGCGACGCGCGGCGGCAGGCTCAAGGTGCTGCTGATGCCGGACGAGCTCAAGGTAATGTCCTTCTACCTGCTCTGGCACGAGCGATCGCAGTCCAGCCGCTATCATCGCTGGCTGCGCGAGACCATCCGCCGGCTGGTCCGGGAGCGGGACGTGTTGGCGGTTCCCGCCACTGCCCCATAAGGGCGCGGTTATGACGCCTATACGAGAAGGGCAACTGTCCCTGCGTATTTGCCATGCCTAGTCTCCTCGCAACGTGCCTTTGCGAGTGGGCACGGGAACAATGATCAACACAGCAGGGAACCCATGAAACGCATTGCTTGTTACGCGGCTTTGACCGCCGTGAGCCTTTTCCCGTGCCTGCCAGCCCTTGCGCAGGACTACTCGGGTCACACTCTCGTCGTCGGTACCTGGGGCGGCGATATCGAACGGCTGCTGAAGGAGCATGTCGCCGGCCCCCTCGAGGCCAAGACCGGCGCCAAGGTGGAGTTTCTGCTCGGCGGCAGCGGTGACCGCATGTCCAAGATGGTTGCAGAGCGCAACAATCCCACCATGGATGTGACGTTCCAGAACATCTACGAGGCGCCCGCCGCCCTGAAGGAAGGCCTGGTCGTCGCCCCTGATGCCGCGTTGGTGCCGACGGCCGCGGACGTGTGGCCCGGCATGAACGATGGTTGCTATGCCATGAGCCTGGTTGGCCTCGGCATTGCCTACAGCAAGGCCCTGTTCCCCGAAGCGCCCGAATGGGCCGATCTGTGGAAGGCAGAATTCAAGGGCAAGATGGCCTATGCCCCGTATCCGAGCTCCGAAGGCGACGGCATGCTGGCTGTTGCCGCCCGTATCGCCGGCGTCAGCGAGCGCGATCCGGACGCTGCTTTTGCCAAGCTGGCGGAACTGGGGGCGCCGGTGCTCAGCTATAGCAGCCTCGACGAAGTCTTCACGCTCATGGATGCCGGCGAAATCGCCGCGGCGCCGATGATCTCGGGCTACGTCCTGTCGAACCTCGGCAACTATGAAGGCATTGGTTTCGTGTTCCCCAAGGACCCCGGACCGGTGCTGGTGCGCGATATGGTCTGCCAGGTGGCCAACAGCCCCGAGCCTGAACTGGCCAAAATGTTCATCGACCTGGCGCTCGGCGTCGATACCCAGACGGCCTATGCCAAGGAGCTCAATTTCGGCCCCACCAACTCCAAGGTCGAGCTGACCGAAGAAGAAGCCGGTCGCGTGATCAACACCCCGGAAGAAGTGGCAAGCCTGCTGCAGCTCGATTGGTCCTACGTCATCGAGCAGCGTTCCGACTGGACCGATCGCTGGAACAAGCAAATCCTTGGTCAGTGATCACTCCGGCCTAACCAAGGATCTTCTGCATTGAAACAGACACCGGACATCAAGCCGACCGCAACGGCATTGCTCGTTGGACCAGCGGCCATCCTGATGTTCGGTGTCTTCGTGCTGCCGTTCGCGTTCCTGGTGGTGCTCAGTTTCTGGAGCCAGGTCCCCGGCTCGGTCGGCATCGACCCCACCTTCACCCTCGCCAACTACGCTCGCATCATCGGCGACGGCTATTACCTGGGCGGTCTGTGGACCACCCTGTGGCTGAGCGGGCTGGTGACGCTGCTCTGCCTCGTTCTCGCCCTGCCGCTGGCGCGCTGGATCGTGCTCTACGCCAAACGGTCGAAAGGCCTGCTCATCGGGCTTTGCATCCTGCCGCTGGTCTGCGGCGCGCTGCTGCCCACCCTTGGTCTGGTGAATCTGCTGAGCCCGCTGGGCTTCATCAACGGCGCCCTCAAATCCATGGGCCTGATCAAGACCAGCCTGCCGCTGCTCGGCAATATCGCCGGGGTCAGCATCGGCCTGGTGCAGGCCTTCCTGCCGCTGATGATCCTGCCCCTGATCAGCACCATCGAGCGCATTCCGCACGATTACGAGAAGGCGGCCATGTCGCTGGGGGCCACCCGCCTCGTGGTGTGGCGCCGCGTGCTGCTGCCGCTGATGCTGCCGGGAATCGTGGCCGGCAGCCTGCTGGTGTTCTGCGCATCACTGACCGCGTTCGTTACCCCGCAAATTCTGGGGCAGGGCAAGGTCGTGACCTTTGCTTCGCTGGCTTATCAGCAGGCCGCCATGGTGCTGGACTGGCCGTTCGCCTCGGCTCTGGGCATGGTCATGCTGCTGTTCCTCGCTTTGGCGGGGCTCGTGGGCGCACTGGTTTCCCGCGGTCTGGGGAGACGCGCATGACGTCCCGTTTCGGCAAGGCCGTGCTGCTCGGCGCCGTCCTCGCCATCCTGCTCTTCCTCCTGGCGCCCATCCTGGTGCTGATCCTGTCGGCATTCGACAGCGGCAACGTCTTCCGTTTTCCGCCTCGGGGCCTGTCGCTGCGCTGGTTCGAAACAGCGCTCAACCATTCCGAATATCGCAGCAGCCTGTGGATCAGCACGGTGCTGGGCCTGATTTCCACCGTCATCGCGGTGGGGCTGGCCAGTCTTGCCGCCTTCGGGCTGGTGCGCGGCAAGCCATCCTACCGGCTGGCCATGGAGGTGCTGCTGCTGGCGCCGCTGACCCTGCCGCTGGTGGTCTGGGCGATCGCGCTGCTCTCGATCTATGCGCAACTGGGCATCAACGGCACGCTGCCGGGCCTGATCCTCGCCCATGTCACCATCACCATGCCGTTCGCGGCGCGCATCATGATCGCCACGTTCGACGAGATCGATCCCAACCTCGAGGCCGCCGCGAAGAGCCTCGGCGCATCGCCGTGGCAGGTGGCCCGTCGCATCACTCTGCCACTGGCTCGGCCGGGTCTGCTGTCCAGCACGGCCATCGCCTTTCTCGTCTCGTTCAACGACGTCGTCGTAACGACGCTGATCGCCGGCGCCGGCTGGATCACCTTCCCGGTGCGCACCTTCGCTCGGCTTCGCACCGAGGGCATCGACCCCACGACCATCGCCATCGGCGCCATGATCGTCGCCTTCACGATCCTGGTGATCGTCCTCGGGCAACGCCTCTTCCAGCTTTCAAGGCGCCTCTGATGACCGGCTCTCCCTATCTTCGCATCCGCTCCGTGCAAAAGAGCTACAAGGGTGCTCCGGCGCTGCACGATATCGACCTCGCCGTCGAACAGGGCGAGTTCGTTTCCCTGCTTGGACCGAGCGGTTGCGGCAAGTCGACCTTGCTGCAGATCCTTGCCGGGCTCCTCGAACCCGATCGCGGTCAGATCCAACTCGACGGCGCGGACATCACCAACCTGCCGCCGTGGCGACGTAATATCGGGCTGGTGTTCCAGAACTACGCGCTGTTTCCGCATCTCAGCATTCGCCAGAATGTGCGCTTCGGCCTCGACATGCTGGGCATGGCGCGCGCCGAGGCTGAAAAACGCGTTGATGAATCGCTCGAGATGGTGGGGCTCGATCCGTCGCTGAGCCGGCGCCCGGCCGAGCTTTCCGGTGGCCAGCAGCAGCGCGTGGCCATTGCCCGGGCCATAGCGATCCGGCCCAGGCTGCTGCTGATGGATGAGCCGCTGTCCAACCTCGATGCCGTGCTGCGCCACAAAGTGCGCCTCGAACTGCGCGAACTGCACGACCGCACCGGCATCACCACGATCATGGTCACCCATGATCAGGCCGAGGCTCTGGCCACGTCAGATCGCATCGCGGTGATGCAGGGCGGCCGGATCCTGCAGTTCGAAGCCCCCGAAACCCTCTATGGCGCCCCGGCGACGGCCTTCATCGCCGGCTTCGTCGGCAGCCCGCCGGCGAACCTCTTGCCCCTCACGGCCAGCGGACCCGACAGCTGGACCCTGGCCGATGGTCAGCTCTGGCAGCCCGCGGCAATCCTTGCGCCGAAAGCCAATGGCGCAGAGGCCGGCAGGGCCTGCCTGATCGCCTTGCGGCCGGAGAGCCTCAGCATCGGCGCGACGGGTGAGGGTGGCCTGCCGGCGCGCGTCGCCGCTGTCGAATTCAACGGTGGCGATCGTCTGGTCCATGCCGAAACCGGCGGCACGCGGATAACGGTTCGCATCGCCGCCAGCGAGGCTATCACCGGCCCCGACATTCTGCTTTTCCCGCCGCAACAGGCGCCCGTGTTGTTCGACGCGGCGACCGGCACACGCCTTTGATTCCAAGAGATTGATGGAGATTGCAATGACTGACCGTGGTCGTTGGGCAGGCCGCAACCCTGCCAAGGACGAGCTGCGCAACGCCATCTGGGATCAACTCGTCACTGACGGGGTGGCGATCGGCCCGGCGCGGAGCCACATCCCGAACTTTACCGGCGCGGATATGGCCGCCTGGCACATGGTGCAGATACCTGCCTGGCGGACGGCCAAAGCCGTGAAGGTCAACCCCGATTCAGCTCAGTACTCGCTGCGGCTGCGCGCCCTGTATGAGGGCAAGACGCTCTATTGCCCGGTTCCGGAGCTGGTGCAGAAGGCTCCCTATGTCCGGATCGATCCCGCCCAGTTGAGGGACAAGGGCATATCCTACGAACTGGCGGCGAGCCACCAGGGCTACATGCACTATGGCGAGCGGATCGAGTTCACCGACATTCCCGAACTCGACTTCTGCGTGTTCGGCTCGGTCGCCGTGACGCGGCAGGGCGCGAGAACCGGCAAGGGCGGTGGCTTTGCAGACCTCGAGGCCGGCGTGCTGAACGAACTGGGTCGCATCCGGCCCGATACGCCGCTCGTCACCAGTGTGCATTCGAGCCAGGTCGTGCCGGACGGCGACATCGTCATGATGGATTTCGACTGCTGGATGGACTACGTCGCAACCGAGGCAGAACTGATCGTCACCAGCAGCACGCATCCCCGCCCCAAGGGCATTTCATGGGACCATGTCCAGCCCGACCAGTTCGACTCGATCCCCTTCCTGCGCGAGCTCAAGCCCAAAGCGCCGCTATAGGCGACACCCCGCGGGCTATTGCGTCAGAAAGCCCGTCGCGACTTCGGTGAGGAGCGAGGACTCGATCAGGCTGTAGTGCGTGGTGCCGGGAAGGATGGCGAGGCGGCTGGCGGGGCGTTGCGAGCCGTCGAGGCCGGCGTCGCGCTGGCCGCCGCCCAGCAGCTTCCAGAAGGCGACCATGTGCTCGGGCCGGATCGAGTCGGCGTCGGCGAAGACCAGCAGGGTGGGGGCTTTGATGGACTCGATCGCCTCGGTCCAGTCGTGCTCGGGCTGGTTCATCTCGGCCGACTTGCGCATCACCCGCTCCCAGTCGATATCGGGGTAAAGCTCGGCGAGGGGCGAGGCGGCGAGCTGCTGGCCGATGGCGGCGGCCTTGCCCGACATCTCGGCGAAGGCCTGCCGGACCTCGGGATAATCGCCGTCGGTGCTGAAGGCCACCGAGACCGACACCAGCTTTTCGACGAGCTCCGGATGGCGGATCGTTACCTGCAGCGCCACGGCGGCGCCGAGCGAATAGCCCATGAGGCGCGCCTTGCCGATGCCGAGGTGGCCGAGCACCGCAGCGACGTCGTCGGCCATCACCTCGCTGGACCACGGCGCGTCGGTGTCGGTGCTGCGGCCGTGGCCGCGCAGGTGTATGGCGATCACCTTGTGCGTCTTCGCCATCGCCTCGAGCGGCGCGCCGAAGGTGGTGGAGGGGGTAACGCCGCCATGCAGCAGCACCAGCGGCGGGCCGTCGCCATGGATCTCGTAGAAGATTTCGGCGCCGTCGACCGGGACCTTGCCGGTGCTGCTGGGGGTGCTCATCGGAGTTTCCTTTGCGGTTTGGGCAATGACGGGCGCAGCAAGAAGCGCCGCCGTGAGAAGGGCGAGAAGGCTGCGTCTCAGCATGATCGTTCCTCCCTGGCTCAGCGCGATGCGAGCTGCCGCTCGAGCTTGTCGAGGGCCTGGTTGGTGCCGGCGTAGAAGCCGCCGGTCATCGCGAAGCCGAGGTCGGTGGCGCTGTCGAACTCGGCGCGCATGGTGAACACGGTCTCGTCGCCCAGCACTTCGAAGGTGAGGGTGGCGAGATAGGTCGGCGGCAGGTTGCGGTTCCGGACCGCTTCGGGCGGGCGCCATGGCCGGTAGACGATGCGCTCGGGCGCGACGATCTCGACGAACTGGTAGCGCACCGGGCGCTCCGCGCCGTCGGGCGCCCGCATGGTGACGTGCCACTCGCCGCCAGCGCGGAATTCGAGCCTGGTGATCTGAGAGGTGAAGCTCTCGGGACCCCACCACTGGGCCAGCAGATATGGGTCCTCGAAGGTGCGCCAAACCAGCGGACGGGGCGCTTTGAGGCGGCGGGTGATGATGAGCTCGCGCTGCTCGAGCGGGTCGCGATCCATGGCGCGCCTCAGTTCTTCGTGCCTGTGGGGTCGCTGGCCTGCAGCCGCTCGAGCAGCCCGTCGAGCCGGTTGAGGCTGGTATCCCAGAATTTCGAGAACTCCTCGATCCAGCTGAACGCCTCGCGCAGCGGCGCGGCCTCGAGCCGGCAGGGGCGCAGTTGCGCGTTGCGGCCGCGGCTGATCAGGCCGGCGCCTTCGAGCACCTTGAGGTGCTTGCAGATCGCCGGGATGCTCATCTCGAACGGCGCGGCGAGCTCCTTCACCGACGCTTCGCCATCCATCAGCCGCATCAGGATGGCGCGGCGGGTGGGGTCGGCAATGGCCGAAAGCGTGAGACTGACCTGGTCGGGCTGCATATCATTCCTAACCGATTGGTTAGCTAACTGAATGGTTAGATACTGCCGTAGAGGTGGCAGTGTCAAGCAGCGGCGGCGGGCGGAGCTGGGGAGCTGAAGGGTTGCTGCGCGCCGGCGGTTGCGAACACCAGGAGAAAGGGCCGGCGGACCGGCCCTTTCGAGGTGAGTGGAGCAGCGAGGCCGTCAGCTCGCGAGGCAGATCAGATAGGCGGCCCAGGCGATGTCCTCGGGGACACCCACGGCGATGGCTGCCAGATAGATAGCATAGCAGGTCCCCTGGTCGCCGGTCGGGTGTGCCACGGCGCGACCGACCTGGCCGTACGCCACCACGGGCGGCGCGCCGTCGTCGTAGGCGATCTGGTAGGTGACTGCCTTGGCGCCGCTGCGGGCCTGGGCGTAGGCCTGCGCCAGCTTCTGCTCAACCTCTGAGACTTGTGCCGCCGGCAGGCGAGTGCTGGTTTTGATGACGATGTTGGCCATTTGATAGCTCCTGAAGTGTTGATCACGGTGATGGTCTGCTTCCGGTCCGTTTGTCGGCCGGAAGCGACGCGGCAACTGTCTGGCCGACGACGTGACACAGCCGTGACTCGGCGATTTCGGAGGTACGGCGCCGGTCTGGACCGCCTGCCTTACAGGCGGGAACGAGACGTCAGTTCAGCGAGGGGCAATCGGGCACTGTCAGGTTGGGACGGCAGAGCCGCTTCAGCGCGTGCACACTCTGCACAAAGTCGAGAAGCGGCTCGGGGATCGACTTTGGCTGTGGCGGACAGCCGGTGCTGTCCGGCCACAGGTCGATCTCGCGCCAACCAGCGTCGTCGTGCCACGCCGGGGGCATGAACAGCCCCCCGGCGCGCTGCAGGACGTTGGTGCAGTAGGACCCGGTGTCGGCGCCGGGGAGCTGGTGACAGCTTACGCAGGCGCCCTCCGGGGTCTTGGGGTCGAGGGCACTCGGCGGCGGGTTGTGCCATCCCGACAACGTCGCGCCGACGAACGCGAAGCGGCTGGGTTTCTGCGTGTACAACGATTGCACCGATCGGCCGAGCGGCGCCCTAGGGTTGACGATGAACGGGTTGGCGCCGACATGGCAGCCGTCGCAACGGTTCTTGATGTCCTGTGGATGGACAAGCGTCGCGTAGTCGGCGGTGAGGGCCGCACTTTCCGGCAAGGCGACGACCTGGCCGTCACGATAGGTCAGGCTGTCGAAAAAGCAGGCCTGCGTCTGGGCGTGGTTCGAGCAGATCGTCCCGATGGCGGCGTCCTCGCCCTGGCCGCGGCGCAGGGCGACGCAAAAGCCGTCGGCATCGGAGTAGTTCCAGACGGCGAGGCTGGGTGAGGAAAGCAGCCAGTCTTTGCGCGACCAGGCGAGGGCAGGGCCCGGCTTCCAGCCCTGTGCCGTCGGCGGCTCGATCGGCGGCGGCACCGGGACGCCGGCCGCCCGGCATTGATCGACATAGTCGCTCGCGCGGTCCGGCGGCACCGAGCTTCGGTCAAAACCCCTCCAGCCATTGTCGGTGAGGGTTTCGAGCAGCCCCCTGTTCTGCGCCAGCGCGGTCACCCCCTGGTCGCCGATGCGGTTGAGCAGGCGGCGGGCGACTTCGTCCTGTTGACCGACGGTTGGGTTCGACGAGATCGCGGCGGCCAGCTCGGTTTGCAGCAGCAGCCGTTCCGCCCTTGTCCCGCTGTCGGGCAATCCGCTGATGATCGGCGGAACGCTGGCCTGGTACCGCATCGCTTCGGCCGGCGAGAGGTGCCGTTCGGCGCAGGCCAGCACCTCGGCCAGCAGCTCGTCCCGGCTGCCCGCGTCTGCCGGGATTTCGTTGCCCAGCTCGTCGTAGACGGTGCCATAGGCGGCCACCAGCCGGCAGTCAGCAGGCTGCTGTGGCATCGCCGAAATGGGCCACCAGCCCAGCGCCAGGCTCAGGAGCAACAGGGCAGACGACCGTGTGACACCGCGCATCTCAACCTCCGCTTGCTTGCGGCCGAAGCAGATCGAAGAACAGCGTTGCCTCGAAACGCCGGACCGGTTGCGGCGCCGGGCGGGCGGCCGCGATGACGCCAATGAGTTCGAGGGCATCGCGGGTTTTCAGCCCCGGTCCGTTGCCCGCCAACCAGCGGCGAAGCAGATCAGTCTCGCCGGCTCCGGCCCCCAGAGGCTCGAAGATGCGATCCCAGGTGCGATCCTTGAAGAACAAGCGGCGGGCGGCCGCCTCGCCTCGCGTCCGACCGATCGCCGTGAGCAGGCCCGCCGCATGGAGACGCTCCAACCCGTCTTCGGCATCGACCAGGGCCAGGCTGGTGGGCGGGTAGCCAAGCTCCGGCGGGCCGAAGGTCAGCGCCACATCGGCGTCGGCCACGCGGCGACCGGCGCGATACGCTGCGAAGATCCCGCCCACCCCGACCATACCGAATGGCTCGCATTCGGCGGCCCGCAATGCCCCCATGCTGGCGGCGCCAAACACCTGGCAACCGGACGACAGCGCGTAAAGGATTTCCTTGTGCCACACCGCTGGCCCCGCCTCGAACGTGCCGTCGATCAGCCCGATGATCCGCCGTCCAGCATCGACGGCAGCAAGCAGGTCGCCGCACGCCGCCGGCGGAGCGACATCGACCGTGTCACCCACCTCATATCCGTGCAGGGTCGGGCCGGCGAAAACCAATGGCTTCATGGCGAACCGCTCCAGTTGCCCAGCAGCTTGCGGACGGCTCGACCCGAGCGCTGGCCTGGTGGCGCGTCGACGCTGACGAGATCGTCGGCGAGCACCCGTACGGCCTCGATCCCCAACTCGCCGCCGCCCAGCGGGAAGACGTAAAAGTCGAGGCCGCTCGATGTAATTCTGGCGCCGAGGTCGCAGAGCTCAGCCGCGGGGTGGCTTGCCGCCACCGTCCGGTCGACCAGCTCGAAGCCGCCGAACAGGCCGCGGGTGGCGGGGGTGAGGGAATGCCCATACTCGCTCTGAAACAGGTCATCGCGCGAGCCGGAAATGAAGGTCAGCCGGCTCTGGGCTGCCTCGAGCAGGGCGGCCACCGCCGCATCCTCGATAGAGCCGCGGCACGCCAATCCCGAAAAACAGGCCTGATCGTCCTGTCCGGGCTCCGTCGGATGCAGCGCGGCGAGCACCGTCGGTGCCTCGATATCGTCGGTCACCTCGCGGAAGCGCGCGGCGATGCCATTTCGCTCGAGCCGCGCCAACAGCTCGGTGAGGCCAGCGTGGTGCGAGGACAATCGCAGCGTTCGCCGCTCCTCTGTGATGGTGCCGCCGCGCAGCACCGCAAACGCCGCGTCATCCTCGACCAGTTCGCGCAGCCCATGCAGCACGGCCCGCAGCAGATCTCCACCCGAAGCGAGGCCGCTCGAGCTGATCCTGAACCGACCGAAGTCCCAGGGAGCATCCGACACCATGTCCATGCCGACCAGTTCATAAGGCGCATAGACCGGCTCCCCGGTGCGCCAGCATAGACCTCGAACCCAGCCCAGTTCGGTATCAATCGAGCCCGGCTGTCCGGCGCAGCGGGTTTGTCGCTCCAGGGGAACGACCCGCATGCGGCGTTCGCTCATCGTCCGCGGCGTCGCGACGATCTCGATCAAACGATCCGCCCGTTCGGCCAGCGCCTGCTCGGCGCTCTCCATCACCGCCGAGATCCAGGCTGCGCCAGCGGTCAGCCCCTTGCCGTTGGCGACGCAGAGCGACTTCGAGGCGGGCCGGGTGGCGAACCATACCGGGATGCCCAGCCGGTCGAGATCCGTGATGTCGCCGACCCGGGTGATGCCCAGTGGGCCGAGAGCACCGGCGAGCCGGTCGCGAGAAACGTCGCGGCCGGCAACCGGCTCGCCCGCCAGGATCCGGCGGCGCAGTTCGTGCAGCGCTTCGAGCGAGCTGATGACGTCGGCGGCCGGTCCCATCGGCGCCGGCTGCTAGGGTTTCGGCTGGCCCTGCCACTTCGGCGGCATGTCGAGCCCGTCGACATCGATGCCGTCGATCCCGGGCACCAGCGGCCGGTTGCTGATGGTCTGGCCGGCCGCGCCGTTGTCCTTGAGGTACTGGATAATGTCCTTGGACGGACTGGCGCTGCGCCAGCGCATGGCGATGTCGGACGGATCGACGTCGAGCCCGATGCAGAAATCGACCGTGCTGACCGATCCCTTGGCTTTGATGATCCGCGCGATGGTTTCGGCGAAATCGAGCTCGCTGAAGGCGGCGCGCCACTCGGCGGGCTTGGCGGCGGCAGTGTTGCCGGCATCGAAGCCGGCTGCCTGGGCACGAAGCTCTTCCAATTCCACGCCGCGCAGGATCGGGACCAGTTCGCGGACCAGCGCTGCCATCAGATTGCTGGTGTTCGGCCCCTTCATCAGATTGGCCTCGCCGCTCCTCAGCTCCTCGATAGTGTAGTGGGCGATCATCACCGGATCGGTGATGACGATCGTCAGCCCCTTCTCGAAGTCGCCGATGATGAAGGCCCGAGAACTCGTCGGCAGATCAGTCAATTGTCATTCCCCCTCTTGCTGTTACTTGACCCCCGCGGCGCGGAGGCCGTCGATAAAGGGCTGCAGGTGCGCGCGCTCACGATGCGGCTGCAGCCTGGACATCTCCTCGGCGCTTTGCCCGGGGTAGGTTTCCACCACCCGCCGGCCGTATTCCCTTGCTTCAGCCAGGTTCCCGAGTTGCCCGTGCGTCGCGGCAAGCAGGCGCAGCACGGGCTCGTCGCTCAGCATCCGGTCGCACAGCTCGATCGCCTTCTGGTAGTTGGCCTGGGAAAACGCGATGCCGGCGCCGGTCCACCAGTAGCGCTCGGGTGGCGTCGGGTTGAGCTCGAGGGCGCGCTCGAACATGCTCCAGGCCTCATTGGCGTCGCCCACATGGCCCATGGCGTCGCTGTGATCGAGCAGGATGTCGGCCGAGTTCGGGTGGAGCTCGGCGGCGCGGCGAAAGCTCTCGGCGGAACCGTCGAAATCGCGCTGGTAGAGCAGCACATTGGCCTGCCGCCAGTGCCCGGCGGCGCTCAGCGGATCGCTGGCTATGGCGGTCTCGGCCAGTTCCCGCGCGTCCGCGAGGAGGCGCGGCTCGTTGCCGCCGAGCACGATCCATTCGAAGAACAGCGCCGCCGACAACCCCGAGTAAGCCTCGGCAAACCCGGCGTCTTCGGTGATTGCCGCCTTGTACTCCTTGCGAGCGCGACGCAGGCTTCTGAGATCCAGCAGCTTCAGCGCGCTCTGGCCGCGCAGGAATGTCAGGTACGAGGCAGCGCTGTCGGTACGGCGCAACTGGTCGAACTGGTCGCCCTCGATGGCGCTCGATACTTCAACCGCCAGTCGAGCGATGAGCTGGCGCGAGGAGGCAATCAGTTGTTGCGGCTCGAGCTGGAATTTGCCGGCCCAGACGATCGCCGCCGATTGGCTTTTGACCAGACGCACGCGCAGCGAAGTGCCATCAGCCGATCGATCGATCACGCTGCTCAGGCTGTAGTCGGCCCGCAGCGTCTCATTGGTAATGATCAGCCCGCCGTCATCGCGCGCCAGGAAGGCGCTGTGTGGAGCGATCGTGACCAGGCTCCTGTAGCGCGCCAGTTCATTGGCGACATCCTCGATCAAGCCGCGGTGGAGATTGACGTCGGGCGATCCTGCGCCATCGAGCCAGCGCGGCGCCAGCAGGGCCAGACGGGGCAGGCCGACGGTTTGCCGCTGCGCCCACTCGCGCGAGCCGTCAGGCATGCCGTCGAGCACCCGGGCCGAGGCGCGCGCCAGGGTCAGGCGCGTCTCCTGCGCGGGCAATCCCAGGCCGTCGAGCCTCAAGGCCTTGGCCAACGCCGCGTAGACGCGCCTCGCTTCGTCGGGTCGGCCGACGGCCCCATAGGCGATGATGAAGGAGCGATAGGTCTGTTCACGGGTGGGGTCGGCGGCAAGCATCCTGAACTCGGCGGCGCGCAGCAGCGACAGATCTGCCTGCCCATAGCGCACGATGCCCGTGATGCACTCGGTCGCGATCGAAAGGAACCGGTCCTCGACGAAGGCCCGCGAGAGGGCGAGGCTGCCGCCGGCTTGCTCGGTTGTCCCGGTGATGCCATCGAGCAAGCCGCCTCGATAGAGCGTGATCGCAGTTTCGAGGCACTTGTCAGCGGGGGCGGCGCGCAGCTCCAGCAGCCGGCACAAGTCGATCATCCGACGATCGTCGCGCAGCCACACCGTCGAGTTGTCGACCCCCAGAACAAGATCAAGGGAGGGCAGGGAGCGGTTCATCCGCACCAATAGCTGGCGGAGATTGGCAAGATTAGTGTCGCTGTCGATACTCTCCCACAACGCGTCGGCGACCTGCTTTCGACTGATGCGGTGGCCGGGAGCCAAGGCGAGGAGGGCAAGCAGACTGAAACCGCGCGACGGAAAGTCCTTCCGCAACGCGCCCACAACCTCGGGCACGCCAAGCAGCCGGACCATAACGCCGGAATTTTCTGACGACTGCGCCATTCGACCACGCGAACGAGCTGTAAGCCCAGCAACATCTAATACACGTACTTGCCGACAAGCTCTAGATTTACGCGCAACTACAAGCCGATGGGCCAACCGCTTGGTCGTTGCACGCAAAGCCTTGCTTCGTAAGACTAGTTCCCGGCGTTTGCTGCGTGACATCGCTCTCGTCGGCAACGCGCGCCAGGTCATCACTACGCCCATCCTGGTGCGCCAGCCGCGTGACGGGCCTGATGTTCAGGAGTTCATGCGGCGGGGCAGGGGGCGCCGCAAGGTCGCGGGCGCCCCTCGCCGGCTCAATCCCAGCTCAGCGCCCCGCCGTTCTGGTATTCGATGACGCGGGTCTCGAAGAAGTTCTTTTCCTTTTTCAGATCCATCGCCTCGCTCATCCAGGGGAAGGGGTTCTCGGTCTCGCCGAACACCGGGGCGAGGCCCAACTGGGCGCAGCGGCGGTTGGCGATGAAGTGCATGTATTGCTCGCAGAGCGCGGCGTTGAGGCCGAGAAAGCCTCTCGGCATGGTGTCGCGGCCATAGGCGGCTTCGAGTTCGGCGGCGCGCTTGATCATGCCGCGCACCTCGGCCTGGAACTCAGCCGTCCAGACATGCGGGTTCTCGGCCTTGATCTGGTTGATCACGTCGATGCCGAAGTTGAGGTGAATGCTCTCGTCGCGCAGGATGTACTGATACTGCTCGGCAATGCCGACCATCTTGTTGCGGCGGCCCAGCGACAGGATCTGGGCGAAGCCGGTGTAGAACCACATGCCTTCGAAGATCACGTAGAAGGCGATCAGGTCGCGCACGAAGGCGCGGTCGGTTTCCGGCGTGCCGGTGGTGAAATCCGGGTCGTCGAGGTGCTGGGTGAAATCCAGCGCCCAGGCCGCCTTGTCGGTGATCGAGGGCACCTCGCGATACATGTTGAACAGCTCGCCTTCATCGAGGCCGAGCGACTCGACGATGTACTGGAAGGTGTGGGTGTGCACCGCTTCCTCGAAGGCCTGGCGCAAGAGGTATTGCCGGCATTCCGGGTTGGTCAGGTGCCGGTAGATGGCAAGCACGATATTGTTGGCGACGAGGCTTTCCGAGGCGGCGAAGAAGCCCAGATTGCGCTTCAACGTATGGCGCTCGTCGTCGGTGAGGCCGTCCCTGGATTTCCACAATGCGATATCGGCCTGCATCGAGACCTCGGTCGGCATCCAGTGGTTGTTGCAGCCGGCGAGGTATTTGTCCCAGGCCCATTTGTACTTCAGCGGCAGCAGCTGGTTCACGTCGGCGCGGCAGTTGATCATCGCCTTGTCGTCGACCGAGACGCGGCCGCCGGCGCGGTCGATACGGGGGTCGGTTTGGGGCAGGGCGGGGGAGGTTGGCTG